>CEUZ01292195.1_pt1 | contig 59027 bp, 45 predicted proteins | sample 361511 | NCBI WGS metagenome assembly CEUZ01 (sample SAMEA2622822, study PRJEB7988) | marine metagenome | biome: marine biome (ENVO:00000447); feature: surface water layer (ENVO:00002042); material: "saline water (ENVO:00002010), including plankton (ENVO:xxxxxxxx)" | depth 5 m
GTCAAGGTAATAATGGTCAAGGCTTCGATGGTACTATCGGTGAGATCTTAATTTTCAACAATTCCATGACAGATGCTGAACGTCTAGAAGTGGAGAACTATCTCATCAAGAAATGGAATGTCTCCGGCTTCTAAAATAAAAGGTTCCATGTACCTTTTGGGGTGTGTCGCATTATTTAAAAGTGAAAAAAATTGGGATGTTTTGAAATAAAAAATGCACGAATTCTTATTTTTTTATTAAATAGCTTTTATGCCGAGGAAAAACCTTATTCGAACAGATCAGTTTCCCTACCACGTAACAATTAGATGTAATAATAAAGAATGGTTTGATCTACCGAGAGAAGATGTTTGGAGGTACTGTATTTCCTCTATTAGAATAGCCTCTAAAAAGTATCCAGTTAAGATTCAAGCATTTGTCCTAATGGGAAATCACTATCATCTTATGATCTGGACCCCAAATTCTGATTTAGATCGTTTCATGTATGAAATGAACAGGACATTATCAAAATATTTAAGGCAAGAGACTAGGCGAATAAACAGGATTTTTGGGGATCGATACAAGTGGAGTCTTATTCAAAATGAAATATATTATCAAATTGTATTGAAATATATTTATCAAAACCCTGTAAGGGCGGGGATTTCTAATTTTTGTGAGGAGTATAGATTCTCGACTCTTTATTATTTTTTAAACTTAGATATTCTACCATTTGAGCTTTATAAACCGACAATAGGTGATAAAAATGAATTTCTTAAATGGGTTAATAGTGAATATGAAAACAGGGAAAGAGAGAAAATTCAAAAAGCTCTTAAAAGACCAGTGTTCAAGTGGCATAAATTTAATTAGCCTTTGACGCGATACGGCCCAAAAGGAGCATGGAACCTTTGAGGAGGAGGAAGTAGAAAAGGAATTCGAGAAGGCCGAAGGGCCACGAAGGTCCGTTAGATCCGGTGCCATCATCTGCAACAGCAGAGCAACCTCCACCTGCGGCACTGGCCTGACTGGCCGGAGCCGGAGCAGCAGTAACTGGGGCTGAGTTAAAGACGGCCTCCGGAATTCTCATAGAAGGGTCACCAATTAGCACCATCGATTTTACTGTGTCGTTAGTAACCGCATCAGAGCTTTGCTTTAGCTTTGAGGCTAAGAACATATCACCAATAGTAGTATCTTTATCAAAATTTGTTTTTGATTCTTGGACTAGCTCATTCATAAAAGAAGTTGCTAAGTTATTTTGAGAAACAGGAGAGGATAAAGTCGTTGATCCCCAAAAAGCTACGGCCCCGCCATCTTTATTAAGTACCATCTCTTCAGCGAGAGAAGTATTTGATCCATTGGCGTCATAGAAGTGACCATTCAGACAATTAAAGGCCATGATGATTGGAAGCTTATCATTAGTTAAGGCTTTAGCATCGGCTACTTCATAAAAAGTATTTCCATCATAACTACCCCATTCTCCTTCACCTCCATGGCCATAATAGGTAACCACTAGAGGGGAGTCATTCAATAAACTATTAATTTGAGTTTTCGTAGCAGCATCACTACCAATCTGATTTCTATCGACTATATCTGAATCAGTTGATGAGAAGTGCTGTCCTGATATACTTGAAAGGTTTGAGACGTAACTCGAAAACCCTTCATTGTCTTCGGTACCAACAATATAAGAAGCCGTTTTTAATTTGTCTCCTAGAGGAGCTTTATCTCCAGCTTCGTAGTTTAGAAGTTTAGTAATATAATTTTCCAGAACGATAGGGTCAGAGGTTGGAATTCGACCAATACTTAATCTTGGAAGTCCCGTTATATTGTCTTCACCGAACCATTGATCAGAGCCAAAATCATTATGAAGGCCTTTTACAAGTGGCATCGGCGTTTTCTTTATGCCAGCACTTATGGCTAAGTCAGCTTTTGAGTCATAAGTGGCGTCTCCTAAAAGAAGGAGGTATTTTGGCTTAACATCGTAATTATCCAGTGTGTACTGAACAAAGTCTTTTACTGCCTGAATAGAAACTCTACCGTGGCTAAACTGAGAGTAGATTTGATCGTAACTAACCTCCATGACCTCTAGCCCCTGTGACTCTCTGGCGTCTATAAGAGGCTGAGAGATATCAATAAGACCTTGTTCGCCTATAATGAGTAAGTCAGCTCCATTCGATGAATCTTTAAGGTCGTAAATATAACCATCCACAAGTTTAAGTGATTCAACTGAATTAAAACTATTGGCATCTTTTATCCAAAGCTTTTTACCACTCCTACCAAACTCACCTGGGTGTGTGTTAAAGAGGGTGTAATAAGTAGAACCACCATCATTAGTGTTGATGGCCTGATCTTGATATTTTAAACCTTCGTTAGAGTTAGATATGTCATAAATGGAAATCTGATTTGATGAAAAATTACCAGCATACACTTGACTATGAGCTTCTGCATTTCCAATAATTAAATTAGTTCCGTCAGATTCATTTAAGGCATTATAGGTTATCTCGACTTTATCGATATAGATCATATCGTAATCACCAGCTAGCTCTAACTTATCTCCCTGGGCCTCAAGACGTATGACATTACTTCCTTGAACAAACTGTCCACTTGGTATCTCAAAGGTATGGGCCGTTGGCATATTTGTGCTAAACTCCACCGAGTCTAATAAGTTTGACCCATTAAGCTTTAGGCCTAGGTGATGTTTTGTACTTTCGTAAGAGTAAAAGGACATTCGTCCAGTAAAATAGACTTTTATATAAACGGTACTGCCAATATTTTGATTTAACTTATTTAGATCTGCTGTAACATCTAATCTAGAGTAAGTATTTGGAGTGCTACCTTTGACCGTAACAAGTCTTTTCCAGTAGAGATGTTCAATATTTCCGCCAATTGGCACATCAAAGAGTGCCGTTAAGTTTTTCTCGTATAGGTCAGTCCTCTCTACTGAATCTAAATCGCGATCAGGAATGGCGTTATTATTATTAACCGGATCAAATCTTCTAGGGGAGTCCCAGTATTCAGAATCATTCTCCTCATCCATATCAAAGAGGGTTAAAACAACTTCATCTAAATTATCTTCTATTGAATACTCAAAAGGAGCGTAAAAACTAATTTTATCACCTGAATTGAAAACACCATCAGCGTCTTCAATTTCTATTGGAAGTTCCTTCCCGTGATAATAAAGTCTTAAATCAGAAGTATTTTCTAAGTGGAAAGGTCCTTCTAAATAGTCATTATAAAGATCGTCATAGCTTATTTGGTAGAAGCCTTCCGCTGTGTACTTAATCCTTAGGTTTCCTTCCCAAGCTGAGGGCTCCACAATAGAGGTATCTGCTGGAGGACTATAATCCCAAGCATCACCATCTAGTCCCACATCAAGGACAATATCATCTAACTTAGTAAGACTATTGGCGACTGGATTATATTTTAAGGGAGTTATAAAAACTTCAAGGTAATACTTATTTCCAATTTGCTTTGCAGTGTTGGAAACAGTGACAAAAGAGCTAGGTAAAACTTGATTGTTGCTATAAAAGTTAGAGTCAATTGAATATATTGGTTCTAGAACATTACTATTATTAAGCACCCAAGAAGGAGCGGGTGCAATATCGTCGCCAGAGAGATCTCCTGATTTATCAGAAGTATTTATAGAGACTTGATTACTCGTACTGCTTGTAAAATTAACATCTACTGGGATAAGTACCGTTCTCGTTAGAAGCTCTGGCTTATCAGCCTCTATTGTTTTTGAATAACCGTTGATGGCCACATTTTTATAATTTCCATCCCAACTTGAAACTGAAGTATTAAGTGCCGCGGGGCTTATTTTAATTCTTAAAGAACTATTTGTTTGGGCCAATATTGAAACACCAGCACCTAGATCTATGACAGGATTTGGACTTGGAAGTTCATTTTCACCCGCTCCAGCTGGAGGAATTGAACCATTGGCTGCATCAGTTTTTGCGCTAACCGGTCCATGGGTCTTTTTCGAACCATCGATGGCTACGTCTTCAATTTTATAGTAATAAACTTTGTCATTTGTCAGTCCTAAGTCTTCAAATCTATAGTAACCACGAAGAGAAGAAGAGGTGAGATAGTTCCTTAGAAGAGAGCTATTGATTTGTACGTAGTTTCCATCATAAGAGTCACTTCTATAAATATTAAAACCAAGGTGGTCAGTTTCCATTATAGTATTCCAAGTTAGAAGAATACTCTCATCGTACCCACTGGCCATAAAGTCCTGAAGAGTAACTGGGGATGCACCGATATCCATAACGACCTGACAGTTTGGCCCAGTATCGTCTTGGTCAAAGATTTTTGCTTCTGGATCTACTCCCTGCTGGTAAAAATCTCCAAACCATCCGTCAAAGACTATAGTGTTGCCTCCACAGTCATTAGCGTAGACAAGATAGTAGGTATCTGAGCCACTAGGTCCACCGGGGGCAGAAGCGTTAAAATCTTGCCAGGTAAAGCCAATATTAGCAGCAATGGCAGCAGAAATAGGAGTTGTTGTGTTTAAGTTTAAGGCCTTAACAGGAGTAACATAATCTGCTTTAAGATTGGTGAATTGTCCCCCTTGAAAAGTGGTAAGATTCGAGGTTCCATTTATTTGAAGACCGTTAACATCTATTCTATCTAAGATAAATCCTGAAAGGGAAACTTGCCCGGAAGTAGCAACAAAACTCCAGTCATTTGAGCCTCCACCCACGGCCGTTAACTTTGCTTTATTTGTTTCACTTTGAAAACTAGGTGTTGAGTAAGTATCGTTGATACCGGTGGTTTGAAAAGTTCCGCCACTAACAGTAATTGTTTGTGCATTTCCAACTTCAACTGTTCCCTGGTTATCGATTAGAAAAGTACCTTTGTTAATCGTCGCACCACCATTTAGGGTTAGAGTAGATGAACCTTCAACTTTAAAGGTAGAGGTGTTTGTGCCAGTAAAGGTAAGGCTTTCCATAGCAAAATCATTTGATGAATTACTAAGATTACCTCCTGCCGATTTAGAGATTTCAACATTTCCTAAATTATTAGCTGTAATAATATTTTGATCAGAAGCAATCACTCCATCATCGGTGAATCGAAGGATTCCGTCGTTGTGAGTAAAGGTTCCTGTGTTGGTGAAATCACCATGAACTTCGAGAACGGCACTCGTAGCATTGGTCATGGTGACAACACCGGATCCGATTTGAACGTCTTTACAAATTGCTGTCCCACTAGAAATAACTGGATCGTTCGCCTTATCATCAATTATACAATCTAAATCTTTAGTGGGAACTCCGTTACTCCAGTTCGCTGGGGTAAACCAATTTGTATCTGTTGATCCAAGCCATTCCGTTGAAGTAGGTGAGATACCCCACTTAACCATTAAGTAATTCTCAACGTCTGTGACTTCTCCAGCGGTTAGGGCCCTATTAAAAATAATCAGTTCTGCTAAGTGACCACCCCAGGTTCTTCCACCACAACATGAAATTCTATCCCTTGAAAAAGAAGATGCTGTCGTATTACCAGTCGTTACAAGAGATAAAACAGCGGGAGAAGAAGGCATTGTTGTGGTAGTTCCTGTGATAGTAACTTGATCATGCTTAAGAGTCCCGCCTGTTACATTGGCAGAGGCAGAGCCGCCAAAGATATTCCCACCGGTCGAGGCCCTAGAAAAATGTTGAGTTGCACCACTCGGATCACCGAGTAAGAAAGCCGTATCTCCTAAATTTGAGGTATCCTCCTGAATTACCCAAAAAACAGTTCGGATATCAGTCATAGAACCAAAATCTAAGAATTCATTTTGTGAGCCGTCAAAGTAAGCAGATTGAAGACCATTAAAACCAGAGGTTTTAAACTTTGGTGCGTTAGTTGTGTTAGCATTTATGGCGTGATTATCTGACCCAGACTTATCTTTTAAGCATTTAATTCTACTATCATTAGCTGAGGCAATGGAAGTACATGACGAGTCTGTGAAAAGCTGTTCGTCATCTTCTAAATCGATCCAAAGATTCAGTCCAGTTGCACTTATACCTCCCGGACTAGTAAGGGTAAAACCTGTACTTGAAATTTCCGAAGAAGAGTTGCCCGCAAGGTCAACGGCCTTCACTGTAATATAATAAGTGTCGGTATAATTAAGGTAAGGAGATAATCCTGTATATTGATAAGTCGTGCTCGTTCCAATATTTGAAAACCCTGATACCTCTGTTCCTCCTGAAGTCGTACCAAGGGCTACTTCGTAATGAGAAAAACCACATGAGTCAGTACTGGCGTTCCAGCTTAGAGTTTTTGTTTTAGTTAAACCTGGTAGTCCCGTTAGTGAAAGACTTGTAGGGTCGGTCGGGTCAGTTGTATCCGTAGCGACGCAAGTTGCTACTTGCCAGGCACTACTTGTTTTAACTCCTGATTTATTGCCTGCAGAGTCTACACCTCTTACGGAAGTATAATAGTTAGTAGCAGTCGTAAGGGCCGGTGAGATACCTGTAAAAGTATGAGAGTTTGTATTACCTACATTAGTCCAAGATACGGCTTCATCACCGCCTGAAGTTGTACCGATCGCTACCTCATAGTGAGAAAAAGAGCATGATTCACTTGCACTTGACCAGGTAAAGATTTCACTTGTCGTGGTATTAGCTGTACCAGTTAAGGTTCCTGTCGCAGGAGTCGTTGGAGCGGTTCCATCATAGAAAAAGGCAGTCCCTTCTGAAATAGGGGAGACAAAGGTATCTGTATCAAAGGCCTTAAGAGAAACATAATAAGGTGTACATTCTGAGGTTGAAATACCAGTTACCGTTTTATTATTTGTTAGGCCAATATCTGTCCATCCATAAAGATCGTTAGCACTAGGGGAAGTTCCAATGGCCATCTCGTAATTATTTAAATCAGGTGCAGTTGAATGTGTCCAACTTATGAGTGGTGTAGAGTTTGAGACTGAAGTATAAGTATTGGAATAAGTAATATCTGTAGGAGCATCAGGAGCGGCATCAAACCATTTATTATAAAGATAATTTTCTACATCCTCTACTTCAGTTGAAGAAAGGGCCCTAGAATAGATAATAACTTCTACAATATCACCTTGAAAGAATCTGCCCCCAACTTTTCTATCAGAAGATAAATGATCGGCATCAACATTTCCAGCAGTGACAACAGAGTAAAGTGAATATTGACCTGACTGGTTATAGTTAGAGGGATCACTTTCTGAAGAGCGGTTAACTTTCCAAGTTCCGGATATGAGGTTACTACTTGCCGTTCCATTGGCGAGAAGAGTCCCATTATTAGTGTACCAATGTTGAGTCGTAGTATCTCCTAGAAGTAATTGATGATTATTTGAGTCTGATTTATTAACTACAAAAACAGTTCTAATATTTGAAAGTCCAGTTCCAAAGTCTAAGGTGTCATTTGTTCCATCAAAACGGATGACTGGCATTCCGTTAAACTCATTAGTTTGATAGGTCGGATTGTTGGTCGCTATTGTTGCGTTGTTAGCTGAGGCTGACTTATCTTGCCAGCAAAGAACATTTTGTCCATCCGCAGTTACTGGCGTTGTACAAGCAGCATTTTGATAAAGAGTTCCAATATCATCAGCATCATACCAGATTTCAAGACCGGTAGGATCAACTCCACCGGGTGAAGGTAGAGTCCATGGACCAGCAGAGGCAACACCGGAGGGATTCCCTGCCAAGTCAACGGCCCTAACAGAAAGGTAGTAATTCGTATTAGTGGAGAGGCTTGGGGATAGTGAGAAAAATTTATAAGAGGTCACATCACCAACATTTGTAAAAGCTACAACATCTGATGCTCCTGAACTTAATCCAATAGCAACTTCATAGTGAGATAAACCACAGGCGTCCGTACTTGCTGTCCAAGCTAAGTTCTCACTTGTTGTTGGTCCAGCAGCGCCACTTAAATTTAGTGCCGAAGGATCTGTTGGATTGGTAACGTCAGTGGCAACACAAGTATCAACTTGCCATGCGGAACTATTAATGGCTGTACCGCGGTTACCGGCCGAGTCTACCGCCCTAAGACTAAAGTAATAGTTAGTGGCAGTTGCTAAGGTAATTCCAGTAAATTGATAACTGGTGACATTTCCAATATCCGTAAAGGAAACAGTGTCACTGGCTCCTGGGGTTGTTCCAATGGCAAGCTCATAGTGAGAAAAAGAACAAGAGTCAGTGGCTGGGTACCATGTGAATTGTTTAGAAACCGTCGTAGAGGCAGAACCTAAAACATTTGTATTGGAGGCAGAGGTAGGTGCTGTTGCATCGAACTTAAAGAAGTCCGATGATACCACTGTAGATTCTTTAGGTTCCGTATCAACCGCTTTTACAGAGGCGAAATAATTTGTACATTCTGTTAAACTCATTCCGGTAATTGTCGTACTGGTGACATTTCCTTCGTCAGAGTAAGCATGAGTATCAGTCGCTCCTTGGCTAGTTCCTACGGCAACTTCATAGTGATCTACATCGGGGCTAATACTTGCGGTCCAACTTAAAAGAGGGGACGAACCAGATACTGAAGTATACTGAGAGGAAAGAGCGAGATTCGTTACCGGCTGAGGATCAGGCCATTTATTTACGAGGTAGTCATAAATATTTACAGCAGTTCCATCATCAATTGCTGAGTTCCACATGATAAATTCGAAAATTGAGCCGTTAAAATAGGCCCCATTCCCTGAAAGGGTTCCGTCGTCAAAGTAACTATCATTCTCCATTGCTCCCAGAGCAATTAGTCCCGCATGGGCATATAGTCGACTTGTTGTGGTTCCGAGGGCACTAAATTTTACTCCATTTATATGTCCTCTAAGTTCTCCGTCAGGTCCCGTCGGGCCAGAGTAGTTAGAGTAGTCAAAGACTAGTGAAACATAATAATGAGTATTGGCCGCTACAGCAGTGCTTGAGGAAGTAAAGGCCTGAACTCCGTCACCATCGTTGGTATTATTCCAAACTCCAATATATAAATTACCGGCCCTAATATAAACATTAAGCCCTCTAACTGTACCACCCTCTTCGTAAATTACCTGACGAGATGTAACATCCGCGTTGGTTTTAAAAGCGATAGCAAAGGTTCTTTCATCTAGAGTTCCAAGATTTAAATCCGTATGATTTGTAAAGTCAAAATGATCATCTGTTCCATCAAATTGCATCATCTTATTAGTGGTATCAAAGTCTGGTCTTGATGCAGCCGTGGCCTGGGTAGCATTATGAATATTGGTAGAGCCAGAGACATCATTCCAGTCTTCAACATCAGTACTCGCAAAAGAAGTATCATTTGCATTTCTTGAGCTACCATCTAAGACAGATGTGAAGTCGGAACCGTCAAGATGTAGAACTTTGTTTGGGATATCATCAATATCAAAGGTCGGTATTTCGTTTGTTTTCTTTTGAATAGTTAAGTTTGCTACACCAGTAGATGTGGCCGTACCTGTTTGTGCCTCTAAAGCAGTTTCAATACGAAGAATATCGCCACTACTTATATTTGTTAAAGGCAATATCGTAGTACAGGAACTATTATTGTGACCATTTCCATTTCTCATATAATGAGTCGCACATTCGCCACCATCTAACGTAACACCATTAAGTTTAAAGTTTATATTGGGATTAATTCTTGCCGAAGTCGTAGTAAGCTCATCAGTGTAGTAGAGAAGATAGTCACCGGACTCATTAAAAGTTATCTCCTCTGAGTTAGTGGCCGTGTTATGTGAATAGGTGGTGGCATCCTTAAATCTTTGAGTATTCCACTGAAGAGCAACTCCTGCTGTAGCTGTATTCCAGTTCGTTCCAGAAGTTAGTGAGCTTGAAGTTAGGGATATTGATTCAGAGGTTGAGTCTATCCTTTCCATGTAAAGGGAAGCTTCTCTGCTACCAGGAACAGTTATTGTATTTAGTATTGTGGTCTCTGCCTGAACGGATACAGACAAAGTATCCGTGTTACTTAAATCAATGACCCCAAACCAGTGAATTGATGATCTCGTATGTCCTTGAGTACAGCGTATATAGCCTTGAGAAAAACTACCGCCACTAATGGGGCTACCATTAATTAGGAGCTCTCCAATTATATTTACTCTTTGATTGGTACAGGCAACACTATGGTCTAGTGGGATATTTACAAAAACAAAATATGCGTCGGTACTAGAAACAGTTATATCTTCAGGAGTAGAACCTATATTGTGAGTATATATAGAATCTTTAACATCGACATTTGACCACTCCATTTCAAAAGCAGTTGCTTGATTTAAATTGGTAGAATTTGTTGTCCTTGTCCCGGTGGCATAAAAAATATCTTTTGCTAAATCGACGAATTCAACAAAAAGCTTTGCTCCAGAAGTATCTAAATCGCCAGTGGCCGTTGCTTGGTTGAACTTGACTTCAATTTTATCGTTGGCCGATAAGCTTTTTAGTAAAATACCAAGATGAAGTGAAGACTCTTGATGGTCGTTTGCATTTCTAACATAACTTGACTCTGCGATGGCATGTGGAATGACTGTACCGTTCACATAAACTTCGGCCCTAACAGAACGTCTACTTCCTGTAGTCGTCGTTAAGTAAAGGGGAACCGCTAGGGTTAGCTTATAGTCTCCCGCTTGAAGAACAGTTACTTGGTGAGAGAAGCTAGAAGTTGAGTGGTTAAAATAATTTGAATCAAATTTTGAGGAAGCCCATTTCATGGCGTAGGGGGTAGCTTGATTTAAATTATTTGGAGTTGCTGGAGCTGTTGTTTGAGTTCCAGAAAAGAACCCAACTTTTGAAATGACCGCGTAACTATTTACTGGCGCAAAAATGCACAAAGCCAGTAATAGGAAATTTAGCCATATCGTCCTGATAATAAACTCCTTCGTTATTCTTTTCGACGGAGCCTTATCCTTGGCTTACTCTCTATAACTATTTTAAATTAGGAGGAAGTTATTACCTAAGGCTTTGTAAGTATCTAAATTTATTGATGTTAAATATGAGGAAATCATTAAATTATCAATATACCTGCCAAAAATCGTAATACGTGAGGAAATAGCTTTTTGGAAAAAAATTAATAAATCCATAATATCATATACTTACCTATTTTTTAATATACTAAAAAAACAGAATAGGTAGAGCTGTAAGTAATTGAAATTACTTTAAGAGTCCGAATCATCTGTAAGTCTGATTAATTTAGTGCGCTTACGGATTGGGTGAAGAGATAGAATTATTAAAGCTGAAGAAACAAAGGCGATTTTCCATTCGAATCCAAAGTATAAACCAACCACTACTAAGACCATCATAAACCAATAGATCTCAGGGGCCGTATTCTCGCTTCTACCTAGGCCCTTTTTAATATTATAGATATCTCTGGCAAGACAGAAAAAAAGCCCTACAAGGCCAATGGCAATTGTAGGGTAAGAAATTAAGGCTAGGTCCGAGTCTTGAATCACTTATCTTTTTTACTCAATATTCTCTTTCTTGTCATTAGAAGGATAAGTCTCCAAATTCTAGGTATAAAATATCGAGAACCTCTAATTCAGAAGGGGCTCTTCTTGGCGTTTCAGGAACATAAAAGTACTTCTCATTCTCATCTAGTGGTTTTTCGTTAGGAGAGAAGTGCAGTGAGAGGTGAGTAAACCCATTGGCTTCAATCTTCTTAAAAATATTGCCGCTGAACTTATCTAATTTTACCTTAGAAATTTGATCAAAGTCAGGCACAGAAACAATAGAGTGAAGATAGTAAGCTTCGGCCTTGGTTCCAATTAAAATTCCTTGATAGTTAAAAGGTTTTTGGCCTTCCTTTTTTAATTTCTTGTGGAATAGAACCTGTTTAATTTTGATCACTCCTTTTCCTATAGGAGTTCCGCCCCTTTCAAAATGACCTTTGACTAGTGTTGCCATAAACGGTTTAGGGTTTGAAATCATCTCAGGAAGTACAAAGCTCTCTGGTACGATCGTAAATAATTCCTCTCCCTTTTTAGATTCGAGGTAGGCTTTTTTAAGTTTCTGGTTGAGCTCTACTTTGAGGATCGATTGATAATTATGCGGATTATGAAACATAGGTAAGTGACTTAAGTAGGTTTCTTCTTCTCCAAAGAGAACCATTCCGTGAACGGAGGGAGGGTCCTGGTGGTGATTGTGGTGATCATCGGCAATAACTTTTTGGCTAGTCATTAAGATAAGTAGCCCTAGAATTAGTTTTTTCATAAAATACTCCTTTGGTTGGTGTTGTAGGGGTTTTATCCAATTATTGTAAATAAGTTAAATTACTTGTTTTAATATAGTTATAAGTTAAACTTATGTTTATGAGCTTATCCAACCTTTATATAGACGCCTTTATGGCCGTGGCACAAAAAGAGAATTTTTCGATTGCTGCCGAGTCACTCTTTGTGACTCAATCCGCTCTTTCTCAAAGGATAAAGAAACTTGAAGAAGAGCTAGGGCAAACATTGTTTATTAGAGAGAGTTCTGGGGCTAAGCTAACTGAGGCCGGACGAAAGTTATTAATCTATGGACAGAATAAAAAAGTTTTAGAAGAAGAAGTATTAAATTCAATGTCTGAGACTAGTCAGGATCTAGCTGGAACTATTCGAATAGCTGCTTTTTCTTCTGTGCTTCGTTCTGTAGTGATTAAAAGTTTAGGACCATTTTTAAGAGAGAACCCAAATATTAACTGTGAATTTAAAGTAGCACAAATGAAGGATATCCCTTCTATGCTACAGAGGGCAGAGGTTGATATAGCAATTCTAGATTATCGCTTGGATAAAAATGGAATCGTCCAGGAGACTATAGGGGAGGAGGTCTATGTTCTTATCGACCAGATTAAGGGAAGTAGTTTAAAAAATACCTACCTTGATCATGACTCTGAAGATCTTGCGACGGAAGCTTATTTTTCGAAGCAAACTAAATTGCCCAAAAATTATAATAGAAAATATATGGGGGACATCTATGGTGTTATAGATGGTGTGTCAGAAGGGCTTGGCCGTGCCGTGGTTTCAAAACATTTGATTAAAGGTAGAAAGGAATTAAAAATCATTAAGGGGATGAGGCCTTTTACTAGGGAAGTGGTCCTTCATCATCATGAACAAGTTTACTATACAAAGCTTCATAAATGTATTGTTAAAGAGCTTTGCGTTCATTCTAAAAAATATCTTTAGTACCAAATATTAAGAGCCTCTTCGTTATCGGTTTTGATAGAAGCTGGGGCTCTGTTTATTGAATCTATAGTGGAAACTTTTTCTTCTCGGAAAACCTCCAAAATAGTTGGAATCATCTGAGAATTCGTAAGCTTAGGATTATTAAAAACCACGCTAGCTTTTTGATAATCTAGTGAGGCTCCATGAATAAGCAGAGGGACGTTAACTTTATTCCTTTGCATACCTAAGGTTTGTGATTTTTTAGTTTGAGAAGAAGTTAAAATAATTGTTAAATCATCTTTTAGTTTAAACTTATTTAATACATTCATCATCCCACCTAACATTAGATCGATTTTCTCTAAGCTTTTGCGGTATTCCTCTGTATAGCCAGTGCGGTTGGCGATTACACCGGGAGATTGGAGATGAATATAGCTGAACCTCGGGAGAGATTTTCTATACTTTTCTACTGACCATCTATTTTTAAAAACTAAGTAGCTTTGCCAGAATTTTCCTGGTCCTTTTCCTATAACTTCTTCTTCTAAACTATTAAATGATCTATAGGTATCGAGTTTATAATCGTACCGAGGGGTCACGAAGGCTAAGTAGTTTACGACTCTGGAGAAGTCTTCTGTAATAGGATCATTCTCAGAAAAATAGGACTCCCAATCACTTCGTTCCATACTGCTAATTTGATAGGATTCATCATTAGGTAAATAATTTATAATTCTTTGGACGCCATACTTATTTTCTATTCCAGACTGAATAGAAGTATAAATACCTTTTGGAACACCCTTATTATTTTTGGCCAAAAGACTATTGATATTTGGGAGTTCATTTTTTTGAAGCATATTAGAAAAGATTGCTTCACTGAGTCCGTCTATTGTAATGAAAACGATCTTTTCGTTGGATTTGAAGCTCTCTGAGTTATGTTTCTCTGTAAGCTTATTTTTTCCACTAATTACACCTTGGGGGTCAAAAAAAACTGTGACCCCATAAAGAACTGTGAAAAAAGATAGAAAGGACAACCAGCCCCATATATTCTTCATAGTTTCTTATCGGAATACTGGATAAAAACTGTAGGGTATTATTGTAAGTAAAATCAGTGCCTTATGGGAAAGGGGCGTTTAGTTCATCTAATCCACCTTCAGACCAGCCTGGCTCAAGGCTATCTCCATGGATCATCCAGGTGGCACTAATATCAAGGGGGTTTTGTTCACTTACTTCAGTAAAATGATGAATATCCCACTGAGAAACGCCAATATAGTTTGAAGTGGTAACAAGATTATCTGTTACTACACCTTGGTTAAACCACAGATAAGCAAAGCCTCCTGCAGAGTCGATTGTAACTAACTCATTATAGCCGTCCTGATCAAAATCATTCGCCCCAACGACATTACAGCTTGGGCAATCATAAATACTGTTTCCACCGAAATAAAAAGTACCTAGACCTTTAACGATTTCGACAATCCCAGAAGGCTGTTCAACTCCAATAAAATCTAAGTCACCATCTCCATTTAAGTCAGAAATAATCAGATCGTTTGGAGAACCGTTTAAATGAAAGCCTGAAGTAAAGCTTCCGTCGCCATTTCCATAATAAAGAATTGGCTCAGAAGATGTGTTAACAATAAAGTCCATAATACCGTCTCCAGTAATATCACCCATGGCCATATCGGTGGGACCAGTATCTGTTGCACTTGAGGTTCCTCCACTCACTATGGCAAAAGTGGCGGGTGTACCATTTAGACCAAAAGGAGCCGTATTATTTAATAGCACTTCAATTTGGTCATCACCGTAATCTGTGTAGGCAATATCGAGCATTCCATCAGAGTCAAAGTCTGCCACTTTAAAATCCCGAGTATTTCCAGCACCAACTGTTCCAATAGCTGAGCCAGCGAAGTTTTCAGCTCCATCATTATCTAGGTAATAAATATTATTGGCCCTTAGGACCACGATATCCATATCTCCATCACCATTAAAGTCGCCAAAGTCTATTTTTTTAGAAAAGCCAACAACATTATAAATTTGAGTCTGAGTAAAACTTCCTGCACCATTATTTGATAAAAAGTAAGCGGTACCATTGCCAGCTTCAGTAGTAGCCACAACAACGTCTAAATCCCCATCATCATCTAAGTCGACTACCTTGATATCAAGTACATCAGGACTACTTCCAGAAACTGCCGTAATAGCGGGAGGGTTAAAGCTTCCGGAAACGCTATTATAGGTAAAAACAGAAATACTATCGTTGGTATTGTTTCCAGTAACTAAGTCGTCATAACCGTCCCCATCAATATCTCCAAAAGCTAACGAAGTGGAGCTCGTGGCGGAGGCATGGGTAATCGGCGGGTCAAGTGCCGCCCCTTTTGTTGTTGAATAGAGAAGAGACATTTCTGAAAAGCATCCTGTAAAACTAGGCGCCGAAGGTTCTGTACAGAAAAAATCAATTGGAGCAGCCCCAGTTCCATAAGCTGTCTTAGCGGCACCGTCAGTATTATGCATGCTTCTCGCTGCCTGAATGGCACGCTCTACAGTTCCACCTGTATTATCTTTAAACAAGAGATTGGCCGTGGCAGTACCTGAAACATTAGTAAAATTAAAATCGCCTTCGCTATAAAGGTCTCGTAAGGTTCCAGAGTTATCTTCTACCATTAAGGTAAAGTCACCGGCACCTGAAGCATTATTTGTTATATTCATGCCAAGACGAGAATGAACCTTCTGCATCGTCCCGCTATTTAGGACCGCCATTCCAGAATACTTAACACCGTCTCTTGTATCATTTACACCACCAGCAGCGTTATGACTTAAGTGACCATTGATTTCGATATTGTTGACGGTTCCTTGGTTATCAAAAACAAGCCCTCCAACTTGAAGAAGATCAGAGCTATTTACATTAGAAAGGTTGGCATTATCAATTTGAAAATCAACTTCGGCACTGATTTTATCAATACTTCCGTTGGCGTAATTGGTCCCAATTAGCCCGCCTATATTAGAAGTTTGAGTGGACTGATGTATATGGTTTACTAAAATTGAAGAGGCATCAAAATCAACATTTGTTATAGTAGCATTACTGGCACCTGCTAAAAGTCCGGCCATGACAGCACCTGAAGGTGTTCCGCCTAAGTTGAAATTGAAATTTCCAAATTTTATATTCTCAATATTACTGCCAGTATTTAAACTTTCAAAAAATCCCATAAATCCACTGCCACCGCCTGTTTGAGTTATTTGGTAATTATGGACTCTATGACCAAGGCCATCGACATGGTAAATTCCCGTAGCGAATTTTTTTCTATCTGCTGGACCTTCATCTCCAAGGTCAATATTATTATTTAAGACATAATGAGTACCAGTGGACATACTCATAAAGTCCGAGGCCTTACAAATTTGATAGGGGTCTGTAGAAGTCCCGCTTCCTGCCATGACGGCAAAGTTTCCAGAACAAGGTCTTTGAAGATAGGGAACTTCGTTTTCTACGATATTACCGGTATCTGGATTTGGTTGTAACTCCCAACTTAGCCTAGGGAAGTCATATCCATCATCAGAAGTTGGATGATACCAGGTTTGAGTGGTATCAGAAAAACTGATGGCCCCACTAAATGAAGTCGAAGTATAAGAGTTACTTGAAATTTGATTGACGGTAACTTGAGTTCCGCAGCCAGCAGACCCTGGATTTCCAGTATAGCTTACGTTTGTCGGAGTACAAGCATCACCTGTGGCACCACCAATATTATTATCATTTCCTCCGCCAGTTTGACCTACTTGATAGCCAAAAGTGGCAAAGGCTCTCGTAATACTAGCACTGTTAGGCTGTCCAACAAGGCCACCAATATTATGAGTCGTATTAAAATGATTAGACTTGATGGAGGCGGTTGAATAAACATCTTCAATTAGAAGATTGACATCAATCTGTCCAGCAATCCCTCCAAGGTTTTGATTCCCCGTGATTAAACCGGTGGAAAAACTTTTACTAATTTTTGTTCCCGCACCAGAGCCCGTTACACTACCAACAAGACCGCCAACTTGATTAAAGCCACCAGCATTACTATGTAGATCAACACTAGCTGAAGACTTGTGGATAAAGTTTGCGTCATCAGGGTTTGTGGCAGAACCAATTAACCCCCCGAGGTTGGTTTGAGCATCACCTGAAATAGCCGCGTGGGATCTTTCTAGGGCAAAGCCGCCGGCATTAGAGATATTTCCTACAATTCCACCTACATTATCTTCACCTTTAACATGACCATGAACTTTAACATTGAGAATAGTTGTATTGGCAATAGCCTCTCCAATAACAAGACCAATATTATCGGATCCCGCTCCATCTGATTCAACCACAGCATTATTTAGGGTTAAGTTGGCCACCGTACCTGTTCCCATTTTTCTAATCATGCCTAGTTCACTCTTACCATTTTGCTCCATTACCATAATGCCGCTAATTTTATTATTTCTTCCGTCGTAGGTGCCGACAAAAGTAGTTGAAGCAGCACTAAAAGACTCGAGATCGTCTCCAATAGGGACAAATGGATCAAAGGGGTTAAAGCTAAAGTTTAGGTCAGTAAGTTGAACAAAAGTATCAGCGTTATAGGTTGGAAAATTAGTAGATCCGATTGAATTAAACTGCTCTTCTGTACAAATAGTATAGGCCCTATTATCACCGCGCCCTGAAGCGAAGGGGGAGGAGCCAAGAGTTGTATCTAGTCTTTCTCCTTGGCAAACATCTATTGTAGTTGTTAGCTGGTGAAAACGAATAAACTCAGTTCCACTATTATAGCGAATAGCCACTTGATTTTGATTAATTCCATTTGGAAAATAATCTTCGATAAATCCTTTTTCAGGATTTGTTGTTCCGCAATCTGTAGAGTCGTAATAGCCTCTAATGATGACTCCCATAGGAGCTAGCCCATTCCCTGGTACAGGAAGAGAAGCAAAAAATGCAGTGGGTGTAGCGTCGGCATCGGGAACCATTTGGCAATCACTAACTAATTCGTTTTCACCTAATAAGTCATTTGAAAAATCGGGGTATACAATTTCATAAGAGAGCACATAACCTTTTTTACCTTCTGAAATAGAACACTCAGTTGTATGGTCAGTTTGATTTGTGATTCCTGAAAGTTGATTACAAGTAACAATATCAATTTGAGGAAATGTTTTTGATCCAGTTACGCCGTTTAGTGGTTGTAAAGAAAAGTCTGCTAATTCACAATTGGCATTAGATAGGGTCAGATCTACTCCCACATCCCCGCCGTCAAGAGTGATATTGGTTTGGGCACATTTAGGAATACCCTGCATTGCCCCTGGTCCTGACCAGGCCACGGCCCAAAAACTCCAAGAGCCATTATCAAGAGTTAAAACGATTTCATCAGCAGTCGTGTCGACCACCTGACCCCAATCTTCCGTAGGTCCCTTTCCCCATAACATAAGGCCGCCATCGGCATCTGTTCCAAGGCCCGCTATCTTTGAGTGAAAGATATTTAGCTTTGTCTCAGTTTTACCTTTTTTACCTCCACAAGAAGTGGAGATGGCGGCAATCAATATTAAGAAAAGAATTTGCTTCATTTAGCCCTCTATAGCCTATCGGCTTAACATCCATTGTAATTTAGGGTTTCTCCGTGACTAAATGAAAAAACTTTCACAATTTATATGAGTAATTTCAATAACCTAGGAGACCAGAAATAAAGGGCAGAACTTAGGCTCTTTTAAAACTGACCACGGATTAAGGCAATTTGAGGAGAGTCCCGAAAAGGGAAGTGTGAGAGTTTATATTCTTTTGCTTCTATTTTTCATAGGTTGTGCCACGGACTCTAAAAATGACCGAGATTACCTACGTGCGCCTGCAAGTCAGTTTCATTGTAGTGAAATTATTGAAAATCTTTTTGGAAGTCAAAATCGAGTTTTTGAAAAAAAGTTTTTGCAAAGGATAAGAAAATCCAAACAAGCTCTAAATCAAGTTGATAAAGACTACCTCTTAGAAAAGATTGACTTTTATGCGGTTCATTTAAAGGAAAAAAGTGAAATATTAGACCTTCTAAAAAAGAAAAGGAATATACTTAATAATGAATTTCTCCTTAGAGAAATCGAGGTTCTCGAAGAAAGTTTAGGGAGAGCTCCCCCAAAGAGTAGGCTGACATCACTTCAAAATGGTTTACGTCAAAATAATGATTTAACTGAGCAAAGGAAAGAAACTCTCATAGATTTAATTGACTATATTCTAGGAGATATTTCATTTACAAAAATTAAAAAAATCGGAAAACAAGCACCTATTAACTCGAGTTACTCAGGAAGAAAATTTCCAATGGAGAAACTTAGTGTAGACCTACAAGAAAAGTACCCAAATGGAGTTTGGTTTAATGAGGAGGGTTTTCCCATTTTCTCACTATACGCAACTAGAGCTGTTGAGATTAAGATTACAGGGGCAGGAAGATTTGATTTTATGCGGGCCAATTTAGCTGCTGGAATTGAAAGAGTGCCAGATGATATGACCTGGCATCATCATCAAGATGGAAAGACCATGCTTTTAATGCCGAGAGATATACATGATGCCGTTAAGCATAGCGGGGGAGTTGCTTTCGTTACTAAAAAGATTAAGAGAGTTAGAGGGGCCTTACCGGCCGGAACTGAATGGGCAGGTGAGAAATATCCTCTTGAAAATCTTCCTGCTAAATTAAGAAAAAAATACCCCAATAGCGTAAGGTATAAAATAAATGGGCATCCCGATTTAAGGAATTATTCGGAACTAGATATAGTGATTGAATCAACTGGTAAACGACAATTAGACTTTAGGCTGGCAAACACTAAGGCGGGGTTTGAAAAACTTCCTCCTGGTAAAACATGGCATTTAAAAGAGGATGGCAAAACCATGCAGTTAGTTCCTAGGGATCTTTTAAAGGCTATCCCAAATACTCCACTTTGGTAAAAAATAAGGCAGTCTCGAAATGAAATTTAGTCCCTAAGTACAAGTAACTATGAGAATCCTTCAAAGTACTTAGGTATAGACCCTATAAAGCTTAAAATATAGCTGTACTTAGGGTGGGCCATGAAAAAATTAGTTTTACTTATATTGATCTTATCCTTAAATGTATTTGCTAATGAATACAAGTTTCCCTTCTATGAGTATGAAAAGCTTGTTCAAATAAATAAAGAGCAGTGTCGTCTCAATATCAAACATCAGCATATTATTGTTCAAAAGCACTATGAAGCAGATGTAAAACTACTGGCAATGCAGTGGATGGGAAAGATGCCTGGACTAAGAGATGGCCAACAGGTTTATAAGAATCTTCCTGGTCTCTCTCTTCAAAACAGGATGAGGCATAGAGATATGTTTGTATTAGAGAAGATTGCCCATGAAGTCATTTCTTATGAAAAGAAGATGATTGAAGAATTAGGTGGAGATGCAGCAGGAAATAATTGGAATAGGCTTCAAGCAAAATCTAGTTCCATTGTTGTTCAAAAGTTAAAAACTAGTCTGACTTATTTAGAAGAAATGGAAAGAACACTTCTAAATATCTTGGGTTATCAATCAGCTCGGACAAGCGCTTATACTAATGAAGAGGACTCCTCAGAAAAAGGGAAGTACTCTAAAGGATTTAAACCAGGACTATATGAAGCTACCTATGCTTCTTCTGAATATGAAAAAAAACATAATAAATCCTGTATGTGGAATCCTGATAGGAAAATTGAAAAAAGAAGACCTTATTGTGGTTTTGTTTGGTCCCATGGTGGAAATTTTTATTTAGAGAGATGCCCTGGTGATGTCCACCCTTTTGGTAAGGGTCATGCAGAGGGGGCAGGTGTAAAGAACGTCGTCGATATATTTGATTTTAAGGAAGTCAAAAAATGTGACCCGACTCCTAATTGTAATAAGAGGTGTTTCGACTATTGTTTGAAAAAGAATCAGTTCAATACGAAAAATCAAGAGGAGCTTGTTAAGGGAGAATGTAAGGCATTAGCGGATCCTCTTTTTCCAGCCCAAGCTCCCAATCCGTTTGGTCAAAAGGCTAAAAAGTACAGTAACCTAACGGACTGGTATCTCGACGACTTTCAAAGCTTTCCAGTTTATTACCCCAAGTTTAGTAAAAATAATAAAAATGAAAAAGATGTGACCGTAGAAATTGAACGTTATTATCTTATGACGGGTGAATACGAAAAAGAAGATTGTCGCTCTGGAAAAAGAAAATTCTTATTAGAAATCTTAGACTCTATTAAACAGCTTATCTCACTTGAGAAAAATTTAATCGAATACTATGAGACCGCAAGCTCTTGTCATATAAAACTCGCTGAAAAAATTGAAGATGCTGCTGGTGTAGGAGTTAAGCATCATGCTCTAGATTCTCTAGGAACAAAGGCCTCAACAGGCCCTTCCGGGTTAACGGCAATTGAAAAAGGGAAGACTGAGAAAGATAAGCCAAAAGCCTTAACTGAAGAAGAGCAAAAACAAGCGGATGCTTCCTTTCTTGGCCTGAGCATTAGAGAGCAAAATGAATTGTTAAAAAAGCTAGAAAAAAGTGGCTTTAAGTTCACGGAAAATCATCTAGGTTTAATATGTAAAAGAACCATGAAAAAAGATTTTTGCGGTGGAACAAAAAATAATAAAAAATAAAATCCGTCTCGACGAAAAAGCTAAAAAAAATTTTGATTCTAGGTCCATATCTTGGTAAAAGGGGCGTCGCACACAACCCCCCAGGAGAACAAATGAAAAATCTATTAGTTTTTTTATGCGCTGTTTTAAGCTTAAATCTGTATGCAGGCGACTGTAAGAATTATGAGGCTCAGGTAATCGGAGAAATCGTTAAAGTTAGTAAAGTACAAGATGTTTGTTTTTATAAAATTAAAGTCTCTACTATTAATGAACATGTTCTTTGTCCGTTAACTAAAGAAGAAATCGAAACTGAGTCAGTTCAATTTGAAGCAGGTTATCACGCTCATTGTCCTCATCGTTTCGGAGGTGAATTTTCTGGAATTTTAGTTAAAGGTAGAGACGGAGTTATTAACTTCGATTAATTCTACTGATCGTAATTTGTGGAAAGCTCCATGCAAGCAGTTACTCTGTTTGTTGTTATGAAAGGAACTTTTTTCTTAAATAGTTTTTTCATGACTGAGAGCTTATCCACAGTCCAAATGCCAACTTCTTTCTTCCACCATTTTGCCCAAAAAAGAAAATGTTTTCCTAGATAGCTTACATCTAGGCCTAGACCTCTGCCTGCGAAAGGAGAAAATACGTTTATATTTAACATCTTAATCTCTGCATATAGAGGGTATTTATCTCTTAGCTTATATGCACGTTTAAGATATCTTCTTTTAAAGCTAATAAAACGAGTCTTGTCCTCACGTCCACTTCTTGTTCTTGCGATGAGATCTAAAGTTTCAAAGGAAGGCATATCTTTAAACTCTATAAAAAGATGACCGTCATAATGATTAGTTAACTCTAGAATCTCATCTAGAGAGGGGATGTCTTCACCATTTTTTAAGATACAGTTTTGGCGAATTTTATTGAATGTTATTTTTTTGATTTTCTTCTTTAATGGACAGTTAAAACCAGGGCGGTTCATAGCGGTTCTTTCTAGTTTTTTATCATGGAAAACTAGTGCGATGCCATCCTTAGTATGTTGTAAGTCAAACTCAATTCCGTGGGCCTTGAGGTTCATGGCCCCAATAATTGACTCCTTTGAGTTTTCAAGAAAGTTTTCATTATCCCCCCTATGAGCAATGCAGTTCTTTGCAAAAAGCTCATTGGAGAAAAGCAATAAAGTAATTATGTAGAGTTTTTTCACGCAGATGCCGAAGCTTCTTTCTTCCCATCAAAGGAAGTCCAAGTTAGGAGTGAAAAAACAATTTGAATAGCAAAGAAACTTCCTAGAAAAATAGCTCCACCTTCACTAAAACCATATGAGTGAAGACCGCTGGCAAGAATATAGTTTACACCAAACCAGGCCATCATAACTGACATAAAGGCCAAGGCAACAAGAGGGATAAATCTTTTATTAGGTATCCAGGCAGTATAGCGACCATGCAGAATGGCCATGTAGAGACATAGGACAATTAGTGACCAAGTTTCTTTTGGATCCCATCCCCAAAACCTACCCCATGAATAATCAGCCCATACTCCTCCAAGAAGTACACCGCCCGCGAGAAGAACTACCCCTACCTTTAGGCATAAATAGATGAGATCAGCATAATATCTTTCATCTTGGGCATCAATTTTTCTTAAGCGCTTCTTAAGAAGAACAGTATTAGCAAGGACCCAACTTAAGGCAAGAGCCCCGTAACTTAAAATAATACTGGTAACATGAGTTGATAACCAAAAATTATCTCTTAGAACAGGAACTAAAGGACTAATCGAGTCGCTTAACATACCTGTGGAAAAATTCATCATAAAAAGACAAAGGACGTTGTAAGCAAGTCCTATAAAAACAAAAGTCTTATCTTTTTTGAAGTGCCCAAGAATAAGAGCAATAATGAGTCCTCCGTAGCCGGAGAAGAGAACAGTCTCATACATGTTCGTTATGGGTGCTCTACCGGAAAGATAGACTCTTGCCGCGATCAATCCCGTTTCTAAAAGCAGAATAAGAACACTAAAGCCAAGAGCAATATTAAACCTCTTAAAGAGTGTAAGTATGGCCAGGGCGATAAGGGTCAAAACCATTGAAATTTGAGGGAGCCTCATCTTTGCATATTTTAATTCAAAAATATGCTTAGATTTAATCTCCTTAACAAAGTTGTTATCTGCCGTCTTAAGTCCTTCTTGTAACTCTTCTTTACTAGTGAATGGAGCAGTCGCAATAGGAACCCAGTTTACTGTAGTACCCATAACCATCGGAACTAACCAATTGCGACCTGTTTTAATTTCCTCATAAAGATGTACTCTACTAAAAAGTTTATTAAGGGCCTTTTTATAGGAGGTTTCTTCCTTTTGTCTCATTAGCTCAATTCGAATTTCTTTTTTCATATCGAGGGCTTCTTCTGCCAAAATGCGACTTTTAGACAGGTCAACTCCAAGAAACTCTTTTAACTTTACATGCTCAGCGGGGATCATCAGACCAGTAACTGCTGGAGCATTATACCTAGGGGATAGAGATAAATTACAATAGGTAAGAACCGGGTCCTGCCCATCAAAACTATTTTTTCCCGTAAGATGTCTTAAGGACTCTCTAGCATGAACATAAAGTGGTTTTGTCCTTCCGCCCTGTTGAATCGCGTGGGACTCAAAACTCTTTAAGCAAACTTCGGCTTGTACGGAAAAACAAAATAAGAAAGCTAATATTATTTTAATCATACAGTCTCCAAAAGATTGTTTTGAGATTCTTTGCCGGGCTTAACTTTTTTTCTATTAAGTACATAGTGCCAAAAAGCGCCAAGAACTAACATAAGGGAGCCCAAATATTTAATAGGACGACCTTGGTCAACATTCGCACTAAAAGTTGAAGAATATTGCCCTTCACCTAAGTCAGAATACGAGGCTTGGTAAAAAGTAAAACCTTGAGTCTTTAAGGGGTTATTCATAAAAACATGATGGTTACTTGGACCAGACTCTTCGTGAAGTCTAACAAAAGACTCATAAGAAGCAGGATTATTGGTTCCTGGGTCTTTATCCATTTTAAATTTTGTTAAAACAAATTCAAAAGGAAGAGTTATACTTTTCTTTGTTAAAAATACTTTAACCTGTCTTCCATTTACTAATACATTTAAAGGCTTCGAGTCTGTAACCCAGTAAGACTCATCTTTGATTTTAACTTTTACGGCCTTAGTAGCTCCCTGAACTAAACGATTGCTCATCTGTTTGGGAATAGCTGGAACTGGAGTAAGAACTGGCATTTTATCGTTGTAAAAGTCTAATAGGTATAGCTCAAACCCCATCCACGGTAAGTCTACAGGTTGATTTTTTTCAAGTTTAGTTGTGGTCCATAATCCATTCTCTTTTGTGTAAAAGGATGCATATTCACCAAGTAAAAACAGGGTCGGTTTTTCTTGAAATAGTGCCTGGTTAAAAAGTCTGATTGGTGAATCTTTCATGACTTTTAAATCTGCATTCATAGGCCATGGGCTAAAATCAGGAAAAAAGCTTAGGGGACCGAGCTTTTCATCTTTAATTACAAGGAAGCGATTACCTTGGCCGGTTCGCTGAATATCTGATTTCCAATCCTCTGGAATAGAGCACTTATTATTTCTTTTATCCCAAAAGATTAGACCGCTTGTACTTCCTTTTTCTAAACAAGGTACTAAAGTATCAGGAAGATAATGGACATTTAATAGACCCATGGAAAGTGTGGAGTCAAAATCTATAGCATCCGGATGTAAGCTCAATGTGAAATCTTGGCTAACATTGGGATTGCTAACCATATAACGGCCAGAATTATACTTTTCACCATCCTTAGAAAGGTCTTTCCAAGAGAACTTTTGATCTGCGTAAGGAAGGTATTCTTCAACTTTTATATCTTGATACTCGAAATCAATATCACTGGGAAAAGCGGTATAGGGGAGACTAAGATGTCCTCCTGCATTTTCTTGTGGATAACTAAGATACAACTGATCTTCATTCAAGATAACAGTTCTTGCGGGGGTATTTGGCATCAATTGAATTGACCCGTCTATCCCTGCATAAAAAGTAATAAAAGAGCCGCAGCCAATTAAGATGAGACCAGAGTGAATCGTGTAAAAGCCATAAAGCCTTTTTTTCGGTGGCAATCTTAGGAAGGCAGCATAAAAAATACTTAGTAGCATAAGAAATTGGGTGAGCATGAATGGCCATCGCTTATAAATAAGCCGGTTAGCATAGTCAGCACCACCGCTACTTTCAATAAAAGTTCCAATAATCATCATGAATGTAAAAACTAAGATAACAATAACGGCGAACTTTAAACCGCCAATTGATTTTTCAATTTTATCGAAACTAAATTTAGACATAAGCCCTCGAGATTAGAGGGAAATCTATCACGACGGATTTAAGCCGTAAACTTATACAAGAGGGAGGCGAGGCCAAAGAGAATTGGTTGATGAATCATATAAATGACTAAACTATGGCGACCTAAAAATTCCAAAGCTTTAAGTAAAAAGTTTTGTTTTGGGCCAAGCTTATGCCACCCTTGATGCGTAGCAAAGACCCCAAATAAAACTACTCCAACCCAAGGGAAGGGAGGGATATAGTCCATAGATTTGTGGGCCATTAGGAACCAGGGAATACTTTTACCCATAATGAGATGCGGCAAAACAAGAACAAGCCCAAGGGTCAATGAAACTTTTGGATGTTTTAAAAAAGGCAGGGCCAGCACTGAACAAAGGGCAATGCTGTGGAGAGTTCCAAAGTAGACCCAGGTCTTAGGAAACATAAAATATGTACCAATTGTTATGCCTAGTGCGCAAAGTACCAATTTCCCCAAGCGCTTGTTAAATGAAGACCATCTTATTTGCTTGCTATGAGCTAGAGTAAGTCCACTTCCAACAGTAAACATAAAGAGGGTTACAATGACTCTTGGAAAGGCGTACCAGAATTTCTCCTTAAAGAAGTCGATATCTACGAATCCAAAATGATTAAGATCAAATGCACCATGGAAGATGATCATCAATACAATGGCAAAACCTCTAATATAATCAACCAAAGGATAGCGTGTTTTAGAATTTGGCAAGCTGTCGGGCATAGTTCATTGTATAGGGATGAAGAAAAAAATCCTAGTTGGAATTCTTATTTTTGTGGTTTTACTTGGGGGAGCGGCCCTTGGAACTTACGAGTACCTCCTTAGAAGATCTGTGCCCAAATCTAGTGGAATAACAAAACTAATGATTTTAAAAGAGCCGGTTCATATTTATCGGGACGAAAATGGGATACCTCATATCGAAGCAAATAATGAACTCGATTTGTATAGGGCCTATGGCTATGTTCATGCCAGCGAAAGATTATTTCAGTTAGACCTTTATAGAAGGGCGAGCCGGGGTCAACTCTCTGAGATTTTTGGGCCGATGGCCTTAGAAAAAGATAAACTGGTCAGAACTTTAAACTTTGAGTACCCACTACATAATTCTGAAAGAGTGCCTCTTACAAGAGAAGCTAAGGTTAGGCTTCGTGCCTATCTAGAGGGTCTAAATTCGTTCATAGATGAAGAAAACTTTCCCATAGAGTTTCACCTTCTTGGATATGAGCCCGAGGATTTTAAGTTTGAGGATGTCTATGCATTTATAGGGTATATGGCCTATTTATTTGGTCATGCTCCAAAGCAAGATCCGTTATTTGAAAAATTTAGAGAGTACTATAGCGATGAGATTATTGCTCTAATGGGAAATGATCCGGCCCTAGAAAAAAAAGAATTAATTTCTTCTATCCCAAAAAATTTGGGTCATTTATATGATGAGTCTTTGTTTTACTTGCCGCCCGTTGATGGGAGTAATGCCTGGCTCGTTAGTGGTGAGCGAAGCAATTCAGGAAAGGCCATTTTAGCAAATGATCCCCATGTGGGAGTAAGTCTTCCCGGTCTTTGGTTTGAGGCCCATTTAAAATCGCCTTCGTTTGAAATCTATGGCCACTTTCTTCCCTTGATTCCTTTTGCCGCCCTTGGGCATAACTCCCAAAAAGCTTGGGGACTAACGATAAGTTATGTGGACGATATGGACATCTATAAAGAGAGTATCGATTGGGTAACAAAAAAAATTAAATACAGAGGTCAGTTTCAAGACCTTGAGAAAAAGACCCATATTATTAAAGTTAAAGACGCCGAGGATGTAGAATATATTTCTTATATTGGGCCTCATGGACCATTACTTGGCAGCACCTCTGTTAAGGATTTTTCAAAACCCGAGTATGCCTTGCAATGGACTTATCATCATAAGGAAAACCGTCCTATAGAGGCTTTCTATTCCATGAATTATGCCAAGAATATAGATGAGATGAGATTGGCCATAACCCTAGGGACAGCCCCTGGATTAAATTTTATGTACGCTGATGCTCAAAATAATATTGCCTGGTGGATGTATGGGGCTATTCCAATAAGACCAAAAGGTATGGGTGGAGAAGGTGTCTACCCAGGTGAGTCCGGACGTTTTGATTGGCTTGGCCATTTAAATCCAGATGAGAAACCACAAATAGAAAATCCTGCTTCTGGGATTATTGTTTCGGCCAATGGAAGACCTCCAGGGGCAGATAAAACAGTTAGAGGGTATTGGCAGCCTCAAGATAGGGCAAAAACTATACACGATACTTTGTCCAATAAAGCTAAATGGAGCTCAGCTGAGATCTCTGAGCTACAGGGATCAAGCTTTAACTCCATGGCAGAAGTTTATAGAGATCGTATGACTCTTTATATTAAACAAAATGATATTGGGGATGAAGTTGAAAAAAAATCCTTAGAAGTCTTAAGAAAGTGGGATGGAAATAGCTCATTGAACTCTACTGGTGCTCTCATATATCATGTTTTTTCTCTAAAGTTATTAAGAAATCTTTTTGATGAACCAAGCGATGAAGATTTTAATAGGTACTGTGCAGTAAACTCTAGTTGGCGGGCCCTATACCGTTTTACTGAATTACCTGGGCATGAAGTTTGGGATATCAAAAAGACTTCTGTTAAAGAACAAATGCCGGATGTGGTCTTACTCACTTTTAAGGAAACAATTAAAGAGCTCAGGGAGAAGTATTCTGATGATGTCTCTAAGTGGACCTGGGGGAAGCTCCATCAAATTGAATTTATCCACCCTCTTGGAAGTAAAGGAGGAGTTCTGGGGAAACTTTTTAACCTGGGACCTTTCCCTGTGGAAGGCTCCTATAATTCCGTAAATAATTTTAGAAGAATGGGTTGTGATAAAGGCTTTTCCGTTAGGGCGGGTCCATCTACAAGGGTTGTGGTTAACTTTGAAGACACAGAAAAGTCCTTAGGGGGTCTTCCCCTTGGAATCTCAGGACATTTTAGAAGTCCTTACTTTTCAAATGAAAGAAAGCCGTTTTTAGCTGGAAAACCCAGAGAGCAATTAATGAACTGGGAAAAAATTAAAACTTACTCGGCCCTTAAGCTGGTTCCTTCTACAAAAAGATAAAGTGGATTTTTTGTCGTAAGAGTGAACTCACCATCCGTATAATTTGATAAGTACTGGCTACTTAGAACGTCTATCTCCCTCGGGGGGGCGACTTTATATTTAACCTGGCCACCAAGGGAAACCAAACCTTTCTCAAGACTTAAAAGGCTAAACACTCCTTTTTCTGTATAAATTTTCCAACTTCCGGCCCCTACGGCCAAAATATTTTGTGAAAGATAGGCTTTTGATTTAACTTTTTTGTTCTTCAAATACTGATTGAGCTCACCAAAATTAATCAATTCATGATCTTTTCTTCCACCTAAAAAACCAAAAAGTCTTAATTCAACAACATCGTTGGGGACTAAATTTAAAGCTCCAACAAGGTCTGAAAAATCTTTTTCAGGATTAAATCGGTGGTCAATATCCTCAATGCTACTATCACCATCTCCCACTGTAAAAACGCTTCTAGAGGTATTTAGACCTAGTTTGAAGGCAACATCAGCTCCTCCATCAACGAGAAGAAGAGGGGCATCTTTAGGAATTTGTTCCCATTCCTTTTGCCCTAATAGAGGACCTACTAGCACGGCGCACCCATAGTCCTTTACTTCATTTAAAAATTTTACTTTTTTCTTAGACATATTTGGCATCATACAACTCTTGCTCTCATGTAATCAATTGGTTAGAATTTTGAAAATTTAGATTTATGAGGGGAATACACACATGAAAGTCTTCGCACTTCTGATGACAGTAACAGTACTTGTATTAGCTAGCCGAGCACAGGCCGCTGATGCCGCTCGTGGAGCAAACTTATATAAAACATGTGTGGAATGCCACGGACAAAATGGAGAGGGGATGGCCTCTCAAGAAGCACCTCGAATTGCCGGGCAGTATGACTGGTATATCTTAAGCTCACTTCAAGCATTTAAGAAAAAAGAAAGAAATAACCCTAAAATGTACCCGTTTATCAAAAACTTATCTGATCAGGACTTTGAAGACCTTGCGGCTCACGTGAGTAGGCTTAAGTAATATGGCCTTATCTCTAGAATTTGAATTAGTTACTAAAGAAAAAGATATACAGGCGGTATACGACCACAATATCGATGCTTTTAGCGACTCACCTGATTTCAAGTGGAATCTACAAGAAATTAAGAATGAAATTAAAGGCGGCTGGGAGCTTTATAGCGTTTCTCACGAAGGGGAAATTGTGGCTGCCCTATTCGTAAGTGAAGTAGATAACGGGCTTTATACGAAGAATACGGGCCTTAAAATGCATCATCAGGGTAGTGGTTTCTCCCATGAAATTAAGGAGTTCTACGAAAAACTGGCTAGAGAAAAGAAGTTAGACCGAATAGTTCATTACTGCAGAATTGATAATTTTAGAATGTATTCTCTTAATGAAAGTCATGGATATAGGAAGGCTGAAAAGCCAATCGATGAAGAGGGATTAGTGGTTGAATGGACAAAAGTCTTGTAATAGTTGATTTTTTTCATTTACAATTGCCTAGGGCAACTAAATAATTAGAAAGCTTTAATAATAAACAAGAATAAATATAGAAAATGAATTCTTTATTTGGAGGAAAAAATGGCTAAGAAAAAAGCTACAAAAAAGAAAGCAACTAAGAAAAAAGCTACAAAGAAAAAAGTAGCAAAGAAAAAAGCAACTAAGAAAAAAGCTGCTAAGAAAAAAGTAGCAAAGAAAAAAGCTACTAAGAAAAAAGCAACTAAGAAAAAAGCTGCTAAGAAAAAAGCAACTAAGAAAAAAGCTACTAAGAAGAAAGCTACTAAGAAAAAAGCAACTAAGAAAAAAGTAGCTAAGAAAGCAACTAAGAAAAAAGCTACTAAGAAGAAAGCAACTAAGAAAAAAGCTGCTAAGAAGAAAGCTAAGAAGAAAACTAAAAGAAAGCCAAACGCTGCTTTTATGAAGCCTCTTACTCCTTCTGCTAAACTAGCTGCTGTTATTGGATCAAAAGCTGTTCCAAGAACTCAAGCTGTTAAGCTTATCTGGAAGTATATCAAGAAGCATGATTGTCAAAACCCAAAGAACAAAAGAAACATCATTGCTGACGCTAAACTTAAGGCCGTATTTGGTAAGAACGAAGTAACAATGTTCGAACTTGCTAAGATCCTTAACAAGCACCTTTCTTAAGACTTAATTTATAAGACATAAGTAAGAATGAACGGCCCTCTTTCAAGAGGGCTTTTCTATGCCCTTTTTGACGATGATTTGGCGCGTTGGGGGTGTTTGCATTTAGGAAGTTTTTATTTATAATTTTCTTAATACGGATACAGGTTAAGGCAGACGATTCTCCTTAATCAGATTACACAGGAGAATTTTGTGGCAGAAGGAACAGTGAAATTTTTTAACGGTGAAAAGGGATTTGGATTTATCGAACCAGCTGATGGTGGGAAAGATATTTTCGTTCACGTAACAGGTTTAACAGAAGGAACTCGTATTAATGACGGAGACCAAGTTGAATACGAAGTTGGTGAAGGACAAAAAGGACCTTGCGCTGTTAACGTAACTAAGAAATAATTTTTATAATTTATATCAAGTTACTAAAGATAAAGGCTCCCAATCGGGGGCCTTTTCTTTATTTAAATCATGGATGAAATCGAAATCGAATCAGAGATTAAAAAACTAAGGGATCAATGTGATGCCTATCTTGTGGTTCTTCCTCCTGATAACCGGGAGGCTTTAGCGGTTGTTGATCAAATAAAATCTCAACTGGATAAGCTTCTCGATAAGTTTGAGGTAACCCAAAATATTGGTACTTCAAATCCACTTAGTCCTCGTGAACAGCAAGTTTTAAACCTGATCGCGAAAGGGCATCCAAATAAAGAGATTGCCTTTCAGCTCTCCATTTCACCGAAGACAGTTCAATTCCATATTAAGTCCCTTTTCACTAAGTTAGAGGTGGGAAGTCGTACAGAGGCGGTCACAGCGGCCTTAAAGCTAGGTATCATCTCCCTTTGATAACAATGACTTAAGCTTCACCCTAGGGAAATTCCTAGGTGTTTCCAAGGGAATCTAGGGATACTCTGAGAACTGGGAATCCGGCACAATACAGGAAAGTAACCCCCAACAGGAGAGGCAAATGAGCGCTTTTGGAAAACTTCAACATTTATATGAAAACAAAGATATTAGCGAAATTATCGTAGACAGGTTTGATGATGTTTATTGGGAAGAAAAAGGTAAAATTAATGAAGCTTCTGACCTCTTTAAAGACGAAAAAGAAATATTTAAACTAATCGAATCACTGCTTGCTTCTGTGAATAGAAAAACTGACTCTATAAAAAATGGATTTGCCGATCTACGCCTAGGCGACGGTACTAGAGTGGCCATTACCACGGCACCAATCTCAATTAATGGTCCAAGCTTAGTTATTCGTAAACTTCCTGAGAACTCAGTTAATTTTAAAAATTTAAAAGACTGGGAAGTATTAAATGAAGAAGGGCAGAGAATCTGTGAAGCGTTAATGAAAAGTGGAAAGAACGTTCTTTTGGCAGGAAATGCCGGTAGCGGAAAAACAACCATGGCCAATATTCTAATCGACGCCATCGATTCATCCTGGAGAGTTGTGACAGTAGAGAAAGTGGCTGAGCTTGATACAAAGAATAGAAAAAGAACATTAAGGCTAGAGACTCCAACGGCCTGTCATACGGAATTAAATGATCTTATTAAAAAAGCTTCTCTAATGCGAGCTGACACTTTAGTAATCAATGAGTTTCTAGGCTCAGAAGTCTTCGAGGCCATTAAGCTAATGAGGGAAGGGTATTCTGTTCTAGGAACTATCGCCGCGGAAGGAGTAAGTGATGCTCTTAAGAAGTGCGAGCTCTTTTGTTTAATGGGACAACTTGGTATTGGGATTAACGAAATAAAATATCATGTTCATAGTGGTATCGACGCTGTTATCTTTCAAGAACGCCTTGAGTCAGGAAAAAGAGTAATCTCTCATATTGCTACAGTTGATGGAATTTCAGATAGGGGAGAACCACTTCTAACAACTCTTTTTAGTTATGACGAAGCAGCTAAAGAGTTTTACACTACGGCCGAAGGTAAAAAGCTTATTTCTTAAGGGGTTAGGGCCCCTTTTTATTCCTCTTGTCTAAGAAATGCTGATAGCGGTCATAGTGCACAAAGATGGTAAAATGGGGTTCTAAGTTATATAGTTTCCAGCAGTTAAAATAAATTGGAGCAAATTATGAGTGGTAAAGAACGCTTTTCAGATACGATGGAACTTCCACCTGAAACGGTACAGCCAAATGTCTATCCTCTAAGTTGGGTTAGCGAAACCGAAAAGATGGAAGAGATCTTTAAGTCTTCGACTAGAGATTATTGGGACCCGGAATCACTTCCTTGGGATACCTTTGATGTCGATTCTTACTCTTGGGAAGAAAGAGAGTCTATCGCTTACTGGTGGACAATTCTCTCTGTCTTTGATGCTTCAGCACCTCCCGTTTTCGCAGAGGCCTTAATTAAATGTTACGAGGTTCACGAAGAAGATCCTGTGAGAAGATGTTTCTTCTCTGTGGTTAGAGACGAGCAGAACCATGAAATTGTTTGCGGAAAATTCATTACAAAACTTTTAGATCATACGGACCCACTTACTTACGAGCCAAAAACTGAAATTGGTAAACGTTGTAAGAAAAATGCCCAGTGGCTTTATTTCAATGGAGGCCGTTATTGGACAGGTTATAGAAAGGCTGTTCCAAAGTATTCTTTAGCCGTACTTTTTAGTTCTTTTTTAATGGGAGAAATTGCTTCTTCAACTATTTTCCACCAGATGGCCAACGGTTGTAGTGAGCCGGTTTTTCAAGAAGCTTTTAAGAATATTGGAAAAGACGAAGGCCGCCACATGGCCATTTGTATGAGTTTAATGGAAAGAGATTATCCAAAACTTGATGTCTCTGACGTACCCACAATCACAAAACAGATTAGGGCAGGGTACTTATTTCTCTCAGGAATTCTTTTTGAACCACCAGAAGACTTTTGGGATATCCCAAAAGACTTTATTCCTGCTCAAAGAGATGCTGAAGAGATCGCTAGAAATGCTGGCTTTGGAATTCCAACTTACGATGAAAAGAAGGAAAATTGGAGAACAGCCATTTTAAATCTTAAAGGAGTTCTTGATAAGTACAATATTCCATTCCCTGCTATTCCTGAAGTTGGTATTACAGGCGAAGAGATTAGTGATGTCGACATGGAAGACATAATTCCAGTTTTCTAAGAAGTTATGACTAAGACTGTAAAACTTTATCCATCTGAAAAAGAAATTCCTATAGAGGAAGGGCAAACTGTTTTAACCGCTTTAGAAAAGGCTGGGCTAGTGCTTCCTAATAATTGTCGTGCCGGTGCCTGCGGTGAATGTAAAATAAAAGTTAGAAGTGGAGAGTTTGACCAGGGACTTGTTCTTGATATGGCCTTGAGCCCGAGTGAGCGTGAAGAAGGTTATGGTCTTATGTGCATGGCCAAGCTTCAAAGCGATGTTCTTGAGATAGAGTTTAGTGATGAAGAAGGTGGGGTGAAACTTTTTCCACCGAAAGAGAATATGCGTTTTGTTCTTCTTGAAAAAAGCATGTCCACTCATAATATAGTGAAGCTTAGACTAAGACCTCTTGGTAGAGAGCCTATGAGGTTTTGGCCAGGTCAGTATATTAGTATTAACGATATTGATGGAAAAAGACCTAAACGCCATTACTCCATTGGAAATATTCCAAACTCTGATAATGAAGTCATTCTTTATATAACAAAAGTAGAAGAAGGAAAGACTAGTGGTTGGGTTCATGAAGACTTAAAGGTCGGTGAGTCCGTAGTTGTTGATGGTCCTTATGGAACTTTTATAGGCGATCCAACGGCCGATACTCCAGTTCTTTGCTTAGCTTCTGGATCAGGTCTTGCGCCAATTACTTCTCTTGCTTCAGCCGCTCTATTAAGAGGGGGCTTTAGAAAGCCGGCGACAATTTTATTTTCGGCAAGAACTGAAAATGATCTTTTTGAAACAGGGCTTTTTAAATATCTTTCAAGCAAGTTTAGAAACTTTAAATTTAGATACACCTTAACCGGTGATGAAAACACGGAAGGCCTAAAAGGTCGTATTCCAGAGATTCTCCCGGAGCTCTATCCGGACCTTTCAAACTATAGCGTCTATATCGCAGGCAATCCTGATTTTGTAAGGGACTGCCAGGCCAAAGTTAAGGAACTAGGTGGTAAAGACGAACTTATCCATGTGGAAGGATTCTTTAATCAGTAACCTTTTGGCCTGACTCAGTGAGTCCCAAAAGGTACCTGGTACCTTTTTATTTATGAAAAAACGGGGGCTTATCTTGGCATAATCCTTGCTCTTTAATGGCCTGAAACAAGTCATGGAGACTTTTAATTACTAATAAGGATATGAGAATGAGAATAGGAATTATCGCAGCACTACTACTATCAGCCCCTTTATTAGGAGCAGAAAAAATTCACGAAGTAAAAAAGGGAGAGACGCTTTCTGGTATTACTAAAGAGAATTTAGGTGCACCGATTTACGGAAATGATGGAAACCTTCAAAAACTATTAACCGCCAATAAGGAAATAACCAATCCTGATTTAATCTTGATTAATCAAAAGATCGCGATTCCTTTTCTAGGAGATACAAATACTTCTGATGAAGTTAATTTAGAATTAGCAGCGACATTGAAAAATAAATTAACTGGAACACTTCAAAGCGCTTCCGCTGAAAAATCGAAATGGGATTTTGCCTTAGATGCAAGAGCTTTTGTAACCACACTCGGAGTTCAAAAGAAAAGTACTGCGCTAACCAAAACAGTTAATTCAGACTTAAGCTTTGGTGCTACAGGTAATATCTATTTAGAGGGAACTGATTGGTATCAGGCCCGCCTTGAGTTAGGGATAGATAAGATAAAGTATAAGCAAAAAAATATTGCCGTTAAGCAAGATGGAGAAAATCTCGCTTCCGCAATTCTTGGAAATGAGTTTCTCTATAAAAATCAAATTTTAATAGGACTCTACGGGGGTCTAAAAGAAAGATTAGTAGCGAATAAGCTAACAGATATAGAACTTAGCTTAGAAAAAAAGGCCATTGCCCAAGTGGGACTAGGGACAGCCTTTATTCTAAGTGAATTAGGCAAAAATAAAATGGCCTTAGAGTTAAGTGGGAATCTTCTTCTAGAAAACTCAGGACGAGAATTTGGAGCCGAAATTAGTATTATTAGATCACGAACAACAATAAGTCCTTTTTTAAATTATACGACTTTCGATACTATCGCTGGACAACAGGATAATTTGGGGACTGGAATTAACTTGTCTTATCAACTTTAATGACACGATAGGTCCCAAAAGGTAACTGGCACCTATTTTTTTATAGCAGAGTGCTTGATTCGAATCCTATCTTCAACGTGATTGCCAGCAAAGAGGTTATCACAATCGGGGGTAGGATTTCCATTGGCGAAAGAAACAGTTCCTTGTAAATAGTTAAGGCAAGTTTTTGAGTAATGATCAATATACTCTGGAAAATTCTTTTTAAAGTATTTAATCAAGGTGTTCTTCTTTCCATTATCAATAAGTGAAAAAAGTTTTCCCGGAAGAGGGTCTAGTTTTTTAAGTTTGTTTAAAACTTTTACTCTGCGATTAAAATTCTGCCCTAGCTCTTTAATTGTATTCCAAGAAGCATTTAGCTTATTCCCTGGAACCGGGCTTCCTAAAAAGTAAGATGTATAATAGAAATCCATCCATTCTTGAGACAAGTCACCACGAGATTTAAGTAGGGCGAAAGCGTAATCTTGCTTAAGGCCCGGGCCTCTAATAAGAGCTTGATGAACTATGGGTCTTAATGATTTCCAGCATTCTTTTCCAACTAAGTTATTTAAAACTTTTTTGAGTTTATCCTCTTCTTCCATACGAAGAGGTTCTGTTACGAGTGAGAAAATTTCTGATTGAATCCAAGGTTTTTTACAGTGATAAAGAGCGTAGTCGTCGTGTCCAATAACTGAAAGGAATGGAGTTATATTAGATTTTGGGTCTTTTTGCCTAAGGATAATTGAAAGTTTCTTGGCCAGCTCTCCATCCTGCCTTTGAGTAGAGTACCAAAAGCCCATTAAATCCGACTTACAGGATTTTCCTAAACAGTCATCTAAGTAATGAAGTGCAAACTCTTTTCTTTTATGCTGAAAATAGGAATCTTTTTGAAGGGTGGGCCAGCGGTTAAGATTTTCAATATAGTCAAAGTTGATCTTATTAAAGGCTTTTGTCCTAAGCTGTTCTTTAATAAAACCTACGGACATATTGTTGACCATTTCTCTCCACTGCTTCTTTCTTTCTGCGGGCCTTACATCAAGTGCATGATCTAAAAACTCTTTATAAGACTTATTCGCCTCAAGGACTTCTAAGTCTTTGATATCGTAAAGAGAAGCACTAGTATAAGTGCAAAAGAAAAGGGAGAGAATCATCCATAATTTACCCATGAATCTATTGTAAAGGGCCAATGGACGCGTCGTCAAATATTGAGTTTTATTGAATTTATCCGATAAGTGTTACGGAGCAGAACTATGGCCAATGCAGCAAAAAAGAAAAATTCTGAGGATCAGCAAAAGCGTGAGCAGCAAAGGCAAGCCGAGCGTGAGCAATGGCAGCAAGAGTTTATTGCTAGACAAAACTTTATGCAGAGTCAGATGGAGCATAGAAGAGAGCTTAGAAAGCTTCCTAAGTCAGCCCTTATTTTTATAGGTTTCTTAGCTTTAGTCTTTAGTGCTTCTGTGGTTCTTTTTTTAATGAGCTTTAATCCGGCCACAAGTTCGATAGTAGATAAAGTTATGTCATTTTTTAAGTTTTATTAAATTCTAGGCCAATTCAGCTCTTCAATTAAATTATCCCTAATTTGAATTCCTAGTTGAGAAAAAGGAATAACAATAAAATTGGCGAGCATTTGATTAAAATGTGCTGGAGTCACTTCTCCAACATCCATTCCTGTATAGTAACTGATATTTTGTTGATCAACCTGAACTTTAAGAACAGGAATTCCGTGGCAGTCATCACAAGTCAAAAGATAACTCCTATACCGAACATCATTTTGAATATCTTCGTAAATATTTATATGAAACCCTTTAATTTGTAAGAAAGAGTCAAATTTAAAGGGTAGTGTACGAAGATCATTTGTAATGGCAAAGCTAAAATGATCAAAATAGAACTCTAATTTTTGACCATGCTTATTCTCAGGTAGATTAAAACTTAAAAATCTTTCAAGGCTAAGGGGACTTAGATTTTTACCGGTTCTAACTAACTTAAAAGAGCCAGCGAATTGATTTGAGGACTGGACTCTTAATGTTTGTGAAATCTTTCCTTCCATAATTTGGGTTTCAAGACAGAATTTTAATTCTCTTCTTGAGTGGGGAACGGATAGATTATTGAACTTAATTAACTGGCATTTTTCACTGAGCTTAAAAATCTGACTTTTTTGAAGAACTTGAAACATATAGGATTTCATTTCTCTAAAAAGGATGGAGTTTATATTTGTCTGGCTAGGAAGCTCATTTGGAATCGAAGCTGATAAAGAAGTAGAGAAGAGAAGTAAAACTAAAAAGACCTTCATTCTTTTGGCCTATTATCGATAACCTTTAATAAGCCTTCTTCAATTGATTTTATATATTCTTGTATTAGGTTTCTGACTAAGTTGAGATCCGTATTGCTAAGTAATCTTGTGAAGGTCAGCCTTAGCTCATCTAGGAACCTTGAGTTTTGAACACCGGTTGCTTGAAATTCTGTCGTTGGAAAAATCCAGTTATGCCATTTGATAAAGTCTGCCAATCTCGCAATGGTTCCTTGCAATACGCTAAAAGAAAAAAATCTTTGAAAAGTTGCCGCTGCAATAGGGGTGTTGTCGGAGTTTAAATAAACAAAAGGTGAAACACCACTATTATTGGCAATGACTTTTAAGGCATAGGACGCGCGGCCGCGGTTCATAGACCATTGAGAGTGCTTTCTGGTATAGCTAACATTGTAGCCATAAAAGGTATAGATAACTCGGCTTTGCTCATTACTAAATGAATAAGTGGCGTTCATAAAGCGTTGTTCTCTAATAAAAAACTCGGCAATCTTACCATTCACCGTTCTTCTGATTGTTAGCCTAAATAGCTCCACATCATCCCAAGCAAGTAGTCTATAGAGTTTTGAGGTTTCATTCTTTTTAAGATCAAAACTTCTTTCACCTTTAAAGAATTGCTTTTTTGAGATGGGAGCAAGCTCTGTACCAGTTGTAACGACTAGCTCTTTTAGATTAAGCTGGTCTTTACATCCAGTATAATAGGCTGATTCAGAAAGGGTATTTTCTGAGAGATTAAAGTTCATTTGAACTTTAGCTAAAACTTCGCCGCCAGGTATATCTGACCAAAGACAATTTACATTTGTATGACTTTTATAAGAGGCATGGTAGCCGCTCTTATGGACGATATAATTCTTTGATAGTTCTGAGATCTTTAATTGTAGTGGGCCTCTGAACTCTTTGATGAGATCATCAACTCCAAAGGCTACTCTAGGTAACTTTGGAGCAGCCAATAAGCTTGTGCTCGCAAGTAAAAATATTAAGGAGCAAAGCAGCTTCAATCCTACTCCTGTATAAAACTATTGGTTCTTGGATTGTAGTATAGCTTTAGCTTTACTCTTTCCGTTCTTGAACCTCTAAAAGGCTTAAGTTCGACTTTTAGCTTTATTACTTTTTTATCTAAGTACCTAAGACCTAGGGGATTGAATTTAATTCCCGAAAGCATTAAGTTTTCTAAAGTTAAAATCGCCTCTTGTTTAATTCCGCCGCCTTTAATTGAAACCTCAATACTCTTTTTAATATTATCTTTTCTGGCGAAACTTTTATCAATTTTCATTCCAAGGATTTTCTGTCCTGAAGGAGTTTGTAGTGAATAAGGCTTTACCGACTTTAAAACGGTTCCCATTGAGATGCTATCTCCTGGGAAATTGTTAATCTCTAACTCACTAAAACTTCTATGTAGGTCTAGTCTTCTTAGCTTTTTTAATTGTCTGATATAGTCCTGAAAACTATAGGCCGTGGCCCTCGTGACAACCATTAGCTTAGTTCTTAGCTTATCTTTACTTCTTCCAAATAGACCTAAGCCCCATTCGCGACCGCTTTCTTCTCTCACTGTATGAGTAGAAACCACCATTGTTGACGTGTCCTTTACTAAATAAAGCTGAGGGTTTTGAATTGAAAGTAAAGTTACTGGAGCTGTTACTTCTCCATCAATGGAAGGATTGATAACACCATAGTTAAAATTATAATTTTTTAGAACAACTAGCTCTGAATCAAATTTATTAATTGAAACTGTTCCTCCAATATTTAATCCGGCCTTAGCTTCTTTAACTATCCCTGGAGTAGGTGAAACAAATACAGTTGATCCATGAGAGTAATTAATATCGGCCATATTAGGTATAAGCTGAGTAACAGTTTCAACTTGAGAAACTTCTTCGCGGGCAACTCTTGTCCCAAGGACACTTCCTAAAAGATTTGAACCAAGCTTAAGGGCCAGATCAATCGTTCCTCCACCTAGAGTATTGAGAACAACATCAGTGGCGTCTCCTGTATCTGTTGTGGCAGAAGCAATTTGGGCGCTCATATGGTTAAAGCCCTTTTCTGAAACAGAGTAAATTTCAGTGGTGAGTTGAACTAGTGCTGAAGGATTAAATTCCTCGAATGAATCAAGAAGAGGAAGTAAGGCGATAAACCTTGTTTTTAGCTCTTCATTAGTTAGCCAAAAGTTTAATTTCTTTAAGCTTTCAACATTTATATATCCTTCTTCGGGCGTAAGAATCGAACCTGGAAACATAATAGAGTTGATGCGACTAACTAGCGCCCTTGCCGTTATATTTTGGCTCACATAGGTACATCTTTTTAGCTCCTCATTACACTTAGCTATTGAAGGGCTATCTTCTAGGCTATCGGCGAAGCTGATGGAAATGGATGAAAGCACAATAAGTATGGGCAATAAAAACTTCATAGAATCCTCAAAACGATAATAATTTTAAGGTTTTCTACAAATCACCACTGGTTTAGGCAACTGCGAAAGAGGCAGTGTATAACAAATATAAGCCCTATTTATGTTGCGGCGCATTTAATGTCCACTATTTCTAGACATTTGTAGAGCTTACGTCTTAAAATTTCCTCTTTCCAAAATTACTATAGAGAGGAAGCAAATATATGAATGATATTCAAGTCCCCGAAAAGCCGACAGAGGTTACCCACTTAATCAATGGCAAATGGGAGTCTGGGAATAGTGAAACTTATAATGTTCACAGCCCTTATTCTGGAACCATTGTTGGGGAAGGCAAAGCTGCTAATACTGAGCTTGTTGATTCGGCCATTTTGGCAGCCAATTCAGCTCAAAAAGCTTGGGCCAATACTCCTTTAAAAGAAAGAACCGGAGTTATGTTTAAGCTTCGAGAAATTCTTTTAAGAGATATCGATAAAATCTCCAGAGTCGTTTCTATAGAAAATGGAAAAACAATTGGAGAGTCAAAAGCTGGAATTCTAAAAGGAATTGAGGTTCTTGAGTATGCGATTTCTCTACAAAACTTAGATAGCGGCGCTAAAATGGAAGTTTCAAGGGGAGTCTTTTGCGAGTACAGAAGAGAACCCCTAGGAGTGATTGCGAATATTACTCCTTTTAATTTTCCGGCAATGGTTCCCATGTGGACTCTTCCGATTGCCATTACCCTGGGTAATTCTTATGTTTGGAAGCCATCTGAGAAAACACCGTTAACTAGTCTTTTGATTGGAGAGGCCTTTAAAGAAGCAGGTCTTCCAGATGGAGTTCTGACAATTTTAAATGGCGGAGTTGAAACTGTTAATGCCATTATAGATCATCCATTAGTAAAAGCAGTTGGATTTGTTGGTTCTTCAAAAGTGGCCAAGTTGGTTTATGCTAGAGCTGCTTCCCTAGGAAAAAGAGTCCTGGCCCTCGGGGGAGCTAAAAACCATATTGTTCTCTTACCAGATGCAGACCCAGAAATAGCAGGACGAGGAATTAGTGATTCTTTTACGGGCTGTGCTGGTCAGCGCTGCATGGCCGCTTCGGTGCTACTAGCAGTTGGTGATACTCAAAAGCAAATAGACGCTATTGTGGCCCGAGCGAGCTCGTTGGAGCTTGGTCAAGAGATGGGGGCCATCATAACTAAAGAGCAAGTCGAGTTTTTAAACCAGGCCATTGGTCGAGCTGAAGAAGCGGGTGCTAAAATTATTCTTGATGGAAGAAAAGCAAAAGCACCTAAAGGCTTTGAAGGTGGGTATTGGCTTGGACCTACGATTCTTGATGGTGTTGATCCCGGTTCAGAAGCTTCAAAAGTTGAACTCTTTGGCCCCGTTATTTCAATAGTTCGAGTAGCTTCGATTTCTGAGGCCATGAAAATAGAAAATGAAAATGAATATGGAAATGCCTGTAGCGTTTTCACCACCAATGGCGCCTTGGCAGAAAAAGTTGTTTCGAGTGCAAGTGCAGGAATGGTGGGAGTTAATATTGGAGTACCAGTTCCTAGAGAGCCTTTTAGTTTTGGAGGAGTTAATCACTCCAAGTTCGGTCATGGAGATATTACAGGTACGAATAGTTTAAATTTTTGGAGTGACATGAAAAAAGTCACGACGAAGTGGGAATCACAAAAAGATTCTAACTGGATGAGTTAAGGAAATATTATGAAAGAAGAAATCAAAAGAACAAATCATGTGGTTCTAACCAGCCATTCAAATCAAATCTACAAAGAAAGTATTCCTGTTCACTGGGGTGCTAAGAACCCAAAAGAAAGAGGGCCTATCGTTGCAACTATTTCAGACAAAGGAAATAGAAATGCAATTGGTACTCATAGTGGGTCGTATACGGTTTATAGAGCTCTTTCTATTGCCACAGGAAATTTTCCTCAAGACCATGTTGCCGATCTTGTGAACACTCACGCGACGACTGTCATTGGACCTCATGATTCATGGAAAGACCCCGAAAAATTAGTATCTATCGATCCTTGGGGAGCTCAAATTAATGAGCACTATAAGGATTATATAGATAAAGGGATCGATGTAAGACCAACTATCGCCGTTACCCAGGCCCGCTTAGGGATTATGGAGATTAAAGAGGCTATTGAAAAAGGTCGTCTGCCGGTTGATGGAAAAATAGTGACTAAAGAAGGCGATATCAAAGTGACGAAAGTCGCCATTGAACCGGTTTGGTACCTTCCTGGAATCGCTAAACGATTTAATATGGAAGAGGGAGAACTTAGAAAGGTTCTCTTCCAAGAGACTGGGGGAATGTTTCCAGAGCTAGTCACAAGACCAGATTTAAAAGTCCTTCTTCCCCCAATTGGTTCAAGTACGGCCTATGTTTTTGGAAACCCAGATGATCTGGCCAACCCAGACGTAGAACTTACTTGTAGAGTACATGATGAGTGTAATGGATCAGACGTATTTGGTTCTGATATTTGTACTTGCCGTCCTTACCTAACTCATGGAATTGAAGATGCGGCAAGAACTGCTCAAAGAGGTGGCGTTGGGCTTATTGTTTACTTTAGAAAAGAAGGACGTGCCCTTGGTGAAGTTACTAAGTTTTTAGTTTATAACGCCAGAAAAAGACAAGAGGGTGGTGATTCGGCCTCAAATTATTTTTATAGAACCGAATGTGTTGCTGGAGTTGAGGATGCAAGATTTCAAGAATTTATGCCTGACGTTCTTAACTGGTTTGGAATTAAGAAAATTCATAATCTTCATTCAATGAGTAATATGAAATACGATGCCATCGTCGGTTCAGGAATTGAAGTCGTTAATAGACTTTCAATCCCAAAAGAATTGGTACCTGCTGATGCCCAAGTTGAAATCGAAGCAAAAAAAGCAGCAGGTTACTTCACTGAAGAAGAAGTTATGGACGATAAGGGGCTTGATAAAGTGCAAGGTCGTGAACTTGAAGATGGTGAAGAATAGTGAGCTTTGAATATACAAATGAAGATATAGACTTTCTTCTTAGTCCTAAGGCCATTAGGGAGAGAACTTCAAAATTATATAATCGCGCCCTGAGCGGAGAAGGCTATTTTGAGCTTGATGAATCTAAGATTGAAGAGACTGCTATGTTCGTTATGGAAGTTATTCAAGATAACTACCCAGACTTAGATATTCCATTTCACTCAAGATGGGGTCACTTTAATGTTGGCGGTCATCATAGGGTCGCAGCGCTAAACGATAAGATTATATCTTTGGATAAATTAGAAAAAGCTAGGTTGAAGCTCGATCTTGTTATTTCCTCCGTCCTTCTTGATGCCGGAGCAGGTATGGGTTGGCGATACAATGAAGAGCCCTCATCCGGAATCGGAGGCGGGGAATACTCACGCTCAGAAGGACTGGCTATCGCTTCACTTGATATGTTTAACGCGGGACTTTTCTCTAGTGAAGATTCTCCTTACCGGGTCGATGGAGAAAAACTTTTAAGTTTGACTACTGATGACCTAGTAAAAGGTTTTCAGGTTACAGATTCTAATCCAATTATAGGTTTAGAAGGAAGATTGAGTCTTCTTAAAAGCCTAGGAAAAACCTTAGTTGAAAATAAGGAATTCTTTAAGGATGCCAGACCTGGAAATATTCTTGATTACTTAATTGATAAGCATGGAATGAAGTTTAAAGCAGAAGATTTACTTAAGGCTGTTCTGCTGGGACTCGGTCCTATTTGGCCTGGTCGAATTCACCTTGGGAAAGTTAATCTTGGTGATGTTTGGCATCACTCAGCTCTTGGTTCTTCAGAGTCACTAGATTCCTTAGTAGCCTTTCATAAGCTTTCTCAGTGGTTAACCTATTCAATGGTAGAACCGATTCTAGAGGCAGAAGTTGATGTTTGGGGAGCTGAAGAATTGACGGGACTCGCTGAATACAGAAATGGTGGACTCTTTTTAGATAAGGAAGTTATCAAGCTAAAAGATCCAGAGTTGTTAAAAGTAGAGCATGAACCAGGAAGCGAACTTATTATTGAGTGGAGAGCTTTAACAGTTCAGCTTCTTGATCGAGTTGGAACTCATGTGCAAAAGGCCCTCGGGAAAAAGCCATTTGAGTTTCCGTTAGCTAAAGTTTTGGAAGGCGGAACCTGGTGGGCAGGAAGAAGAACAGCAAAAGAGTTAAGACAAGATGGCGGACCGCCACTTAATCTCAAATCAGATGGAACAGTATTTTAAAGGAAAGAAGATATGAAGAATTTTCACTTAGTAGAACATCCAATTTTAAAACATAAGTTAGGATATTTACGAGATAAAGAGACAAGATCATCAGAGTTTAGATCGATTATCAAAGAAATGAGTCGATTGATAGCCTATGAAGCCACAAGAGAAATGAATACAAGTAGCACTACAGTTGAAACTCCAATGGCCACGGCCAACGTTGATAGGATTGAAGAAAAACCAATTATCGTATCAATTATGAGAGCAGGAAACGGTATGTTAGATGGATTATTATCTATGCTGCCATTTGCCTCCGCTGGTCATATAGGAATTTACAGAGATAAATTTATTCAAAACACTGTTGAATATTACTTTAAGCTTCCTGACGACTGTAAAAGTAGACCAATTCTTTTGGCCGACCCGCTATTGGCCACGGCAGATACCGCCATTGCCTGTGTTGATCGACTAAAGCAATATGAGGTTGGTCCAATAAAGATGCTTTGTATTCTTGTATCTAATGAGGGGCTAGAGCGACTTCATCATTTTCATCCTGACGTGGAAGTTTATGCTGTAGCTAAGGAAGAAGGCCTTACAAAAGATGGATATTTATTACCTGGACTAGGGGACGCTGGAAGTCGTCTATACCAGACTTCTTAGAGAGGAAAAATTATGAGTGCCTGCACTATAATTGCTATTGCTGGAGGGTCCGGAAGTGGAAAAACTACTTTCGCTAGGGAGCTTCAAAAAGAATTAGGTGATCATAACTGCGGGCTTATTTATCAGGACTCATACTATATCGATCAATCTGATAAATTTGATAAAGATGGAGGGTCAGTTAATTTTGATCACCCAGACTCATTAGATTTTGATTTATTAGCAAAGCATCTTGGTGAGTTAAAAAAAGGCAAGGCCGTAGATGTTCCAATCTACGAGTTTTCTACTCACTCAAGAAAGGTTGAGTCGATCTTGTTTCCCTGCCGAAAAATCATAATCGTCGACGGTATCTTACTATTGAGTCAAGAAGTGCTAAGACCTCTTTTTGATAGGTCTTACTTTATTGATTGCCCTGAAGATATACGCTTTGAGAGAAGACTTAACCGTGATGTCGTAGAAAGAGGCAGGACCCCAGAAGGGGTTAAGGCCCAATTTGATAGTCAGGTTAAGCCTATGCATGACCAGTTTGTAGAAACCTCTAGAGTTCATGCAACGAGGACAGTGAATCAGGACGACTTCGGGGATGCCTTAGAAATTCTTGCTGAAAAGCTAAGAGACGAAATTTAACTGCCTAATTTCAGGGCCTTATCTTAATGTTTTCATCCCTTTGTCGTTACAAATGACCTCTCTTGTAGTACTAATCTAGCCATTAACTTTATAAGGTTTGGTAATGAGCTTTTCTCCCATAATTGATTCTTGCGACCTAGATGATCGCGGTTGGAAAATATTTTTTCCTAAAAGTTTTTCTGATATTTTTCTAAAAGACCAAGGAGTTATTGATCCAGTAATTTTAGAATTATTAACTCCACAAATTGAATCTGATTTCTCTGATTATAGGGAGCAGCTTTCAATTAAAGCGACTCCTTTTTTAGTAGGTTTCTTTTTTAAAGATAAAGAGGTGAGGGTATATACTCCAAGGTTAAATGAGGAACTATTTCTTCTTCAATATGGTGAGCCCAGTGAGTTGGTAGAGCTTAGAGAGCACGCTGAAAAAGTGGCTTTTTTAAACCCTCAAGACTTTCCCAGTATATACGAATGGATAACATACAAGGGTGCTCTGCCAGACTTATTAAAAGATGAACGGTTTAAAACAGTTGAAAATGAATCGAATGCGCTAGTTGAAAAACTTTTAATTAAAGTTAATAAGTATAGACCAAGCCTATTTGAAAAATTTTCAGATTATGGACTTGGTCTAACTGCTCAATACGCTCTTCTTAGAATACATTTACTAAAGTTTTTGGCCATACTCCCATCTCTTGATCATGACCTAACTGGTAATGAGGTAAAAAGGATTTTGTTGGAAGCCTTAAGGAGACTTCTGACGGATAATGAAAAAGCAAGACTCCTTGAAAAGAGCGGGCAAGAGAGCCCTCTTCCAGGTTATCTTTATTGGCTTATAAAGTTTAAGTTTTACCTATTAAAGCTAATTCCAGCAGGACCACTAGCTTGGTCTGTAAGAACAGCGGTTAAGTTTATGGCAAAACGTTTTATTGCCGGAGAGACAATAGAAAGAGCTGAAGCTGGGTTTAAAGAGCTTTTTAGAACCAAAAGAGACGTGACATTAGACCAGCTAGGTGAACTGGTTGTTTCTGAAAAAGAAGCTGATCATTACAAAGATGAAGTTCTTAAGCTTATTCGTGGTTTTGGAATGCATATTATTAAGGGCTCTAAGAATGACGCCGGGATTGAGCGCGCCCATGTGTCCATAAAAGTCTCGGCCCTATGTAGTGACTTTAAACCTGAGGCCTTTGATTACACTTACAAATTGGTGGCCCCTAGACTAAAGGAAATTTTATTAGTTGCTAGACAAAATCAAGTTTTTATCAATATCGATGCTGAACATTATCATTACCGAGATATTGTTTTTAAAATTTATAGTAAGGTCCTACTCGATACAAGTGACCTTCACAACTATTCAGCAACGGGAATTGTTGTCCAGGCCTATTTGAGAGATGCTTATAAACACCTTTTAGAAATCGTAGAGTTGGCCAAGAAACGCGGCCTTCCAATGCCTATCAGATTAGTTAAGGGCGCTTATTGGGATGCTGAAACGGTCGAGGCCGATGCTCATAGTTTTAATGCGCCAGAGTTTTTAAATAAAGAAGAAACGGACCTTCATTTTCGTCAACTTATAGTTAAAACGATGGAGCATCATCCCCATATTCAGCTATGTCTGGCCTCTCATAATTTCTCAGATCATTGTTTCGCAGAAGTTTTGAGAGGTAGGTACTATAAAGATACCCCCACGATTGAACATCAATGTTTGCATATGACTTATGAAGCCTTATCTACGGCCATGGCAGAGATGGGTTGGGTTGTGAGAAATTATGTCCCTATTGGATCTTTAATTGTTGGAATGGCTTACTTGGTTAGAAGGATAATGGAAAACTCCTCACAAGTTGGTGTTCTTACTATTATGCGTTCCCATAAAAAAGTATCAAAGATTAAATCACCAATGAGCATTCACCTTGAGAAGAAAGAATATGGTTCTTTAACTCGAGATAAGTCGCAGCAAGCATTAACTAAAGACTATTTTAATATCCCTCCTGTACTTACTTATCTTGATAGTGAAAGAAAGTGGATGAGTGGTAGCTTAGAAGATTTTAAAGATAGGTTACTTGGAAAAACTTACGTAAATTCCTTTGTTAAATCTTCAGATAGAAAAAAGATTCTTTCAACTTCCGACTCTTCCCTCGTTGTTGGTGAGATTGATTTCGCAAACAAAGAAGATGCCTTAAATGCAGTAAAAGTTTCAGATGAAACCTATACTGCAGGAGAATGGGCGGGACTACCTTGGATAAAAAGGTCTGCCGTTCTAACCAAAGCTGCAGATATTTTACTGGCAAGAAGACTAGAGCTTTCCTCCTTAATCGTTTATGAAGCCGGTAAATCAATACCAGAGGCTCTAGGAGATGTAGACGAGGCCATTGATTTCCTGAACTTTTATGCCAGAGAAGAAGCATGGATTCATAGAGGTGAAGAGAAATTTGGAAGTAGAGGAGTCATTGCCATTATTTCTCCTTGGAATTTTCCATTGGCCATTCCATGTGGAATGGTAAGTGCAGCCTTAGTTGCTGGGAATACCGTGATTTTAAAATCAGCAGAACAAACTCCACTGATATCCCAAGTCTTAACAGATATTTTTTACGAAGCAGGATTACCTGAAAACGTCCTTATCCATACTCCTGGAATGGGAGAAACCGTGGGTGCGGCCTTAGTAGAACATGAAAGAGTTGCGGGAATAGTTTTTACCGGTTCCAAGCAAGTCGGGATGATGATTTCCAATATTGCAGGTAAAAGAATTTATCACAACCGACTCTATGATCTTAAAATTCCAGTTAAAGTAATAACTGAGATGGGTGGTAAAAATGCAGTTGTCGTAACCGCCAATGCGGAGTTAGACGAAACAGTATCAGGAATTTTATATTCGGCATTTGGTCACGGAGGTCAAAAATGCTCGGCATGTTCTCGCGTAATCGTGGATAACTCAGTTAAAGATCGACTTATTGAAAGACTCAAAGAAGCCTGTCATGACCTAAAAGTAGGGGTTGCCTGGAATTTTTCTACAGCAGTAAATCCTATTATCACGCTAGAAGATAGAGATAGACTTAGAACTCAAGTTGCAAAAGCCGGAAGTGAACCCGGGGCAATTGTCCACGTGGATAGAACTAATGAAGACCTTCCCGGCTATTGTGTAGGTCCCGCCTTGATAGAAGTGCCCTATAAAAGGGCCATGGAGCCAGAGTCATTCGCAGTCAAAGAGCTTTTTGGACCAGTCGTCCATGTGATTGGTTACGATACAGTAGAAGAAGCTGTTAAGCTTTTTAACTCAACTGAGTACGCATTGACTGGAGGAATCTTTTCTCAATCTCAAGATGATATAGACTGGCTGGCCGAACGACTAGAATGTGGGAATTTATATATCAATAGGACTATAACAGGTGCCCGAGTTGCTATCGAACCTTTTGGAGGCTTTAAGCTAAGTGGTACAGGGCCTAAGGCCGGAAGTAAATCTTATCTACAAGCTTTTCATTCCAAAGTTAAAACTCCACTCTACTCTTCTTTAACTCCGGATGAAGAAGCCGGGAATGAAAAAATAAAGTTAGCTGGAAGGTCTCAAATTGATAATCAACTTAGAGCAAAGGTCATCTATAAAGGAACAGGACTTCTGATTGAAAATTTTGAGTCGCTATACCAAGGGATTTATGGAGACGATAAAGTCATTCTAAACCGTTTCCATAAGTGGATGAGAAAAAGTCTTCCTAACTTTCAAGAAAAAGAGCATAAAAATAGAATTATACCTGGGCAGCTTAGTTATAACGACTATTCTCTGGTTCAAGAGCATGTTGTTGTAACGGCCTATGAAAGAAGAACTTACTTTCCTAATCTATTAAATGTTCTTGGTGCTCTTTGTGTTGGTTCTGGAGTGACTGTTTTTGCGAGGAATAAGGTTGCTGCCAAATGGTGGCAAAAAGTTCAAGGCTTCTTTGTTCAGAGTGGATTAGATCCAAATCAGTTTCAAGTTCATTTCGTTGGTAGAGAAACTCTATTAGAGTCTTTAAAAGATCCCTATATTGGTAGTTTAATTTTTGATGGACCTTTAGAAACCTTAGAAGAAATGCTTGAGATCCTTCATGCTGAAGATGTTGATGAAAAACGAATTAGACAAGTGCTTACTCCATTTGATTCCCCCGAACAGGAAAATTTCAAAAGAATTTGTGAGCAGTTTGTTTGGGTAAGGGCCTTTGCAGTTAATACAATGAGGCATGGAGCGCCATTGGATCTAAACTTATGAAAATAGCAGTCTTAGGATGTGGGAATTTAGCTACCGCAGTCGTCTCAAAGTTAGAAGGATTTGAATTTCATACCTATACCCCAAGCTACATTCGAGCAGAAGAGCTTGCTAAGTTAAAGAACGGAACGGCATATAAGGAATTAAAAAATATTCCTTTAACTGACTTTGTCATTTTAGGGATGAAGCCACAGCAATTTGAAGAATTTGCAAAAGTTTATAAAGATTTTTTTGATGACTCTTCTGTGGTTATTTCACTCTTAGCGGGAACAAGTACAGACACTATTAAAAAAGCTTTAGGGGCAAAGTCTGTTGCAAGAGTTATGTCTAATACACCAGCAATTATAGGAAAAGGGCTTCATGCTCTATACTTTAGTAATGTCGACCAGAGCTCAGTAGTAGAAAGTATGTTTAAAGTATCTGGGGAGACCATCGTCTTAGATTCTGAAGATAAAATAGACGGCATCACTCATTTTAGTGGCTCAGGACCCGCCTATTTATTCGACTTAGCAAGAATTCTAACATCGGAATTAGAAAAACGAGGACTAACAAATGAGCAGGCTAACATGGCCATTAAACAAACCTTGCTTGGTTCTGCGGAACTTTTAAAAAACTCAGAACTCCCAGCCATAGAGTTAAGAAAACAAGTAACCTCAAAGGCTGGGGTAACAGAAAAAGTACTGGAGTCTCTTTGGGATTTCGGAATAGATAATGCATATGAAAAGGCTCTCATCGCAGGTGATGAAAGAATCGCGCAACTTAAGGGAATAATATGAAAGATACGGTAACGAAAAATGTAAATAAATTGGTAGGTACCTTTATGGACCAAGTGCCTGATCAGCTAAAGGATACTGCTTTAATTAGATTTTTTGGATTAACAAAAATTCCACTTCTTTGGTTTATCAAACCGACTGTTCAGAAAATGACCGATGAGGTTTGTGAGATTAAAGTTCCTTTGAATCGAAGAACTAAAAACCACCTCAATTCAATGTATTTTGGAGTCTTATGTGCAGCAGCCGATTGCGCCGGCGGGTTAACTGCAATGAAGCATATTAGAAAAAGTGGAAAACCTATCGCTCTTTCCTTTAAAGACTTTCATGCAGAGTTTTTAAAAAGAGCTGAAGGAGATACGATCTTTACTAACACTCAAGGAAAAGAAATTGAGAAGTTTGTTCAAGAAGTTGCTGCTTCTGGGGAAAGGATGAATATGCCTGTCGAAGTGATTGCTACTGTACCAAGCAAAGAGGGAGATGAGCCTGTTGCAAAGTTTACTCTTACCTTGTCTCTTAAGTTAAAAGGATAGTTTTAAATGATAATTGATAATTTAAATCTTAATTTGTTAAGAGTTTTTGAGTGCGTTTATAGAACAAAATCTATGACTAAAGCAGCTGGTGAGCTGCATATGACTCAATCAGGAGTTTCACAAAATATCAAAAATCTTGAAGAAATTCTTGAGGTCAAACTATTTGATAGAGTTAAACAAAGACCTGTCCCAACTCATAAAGCGCACGAACTTTTTAAGGGTTCGAGCTCTTGTTTATATGATATTGAAAAGATTCTAGCAGATATTAAAAATACAGACCCTAGCCTAAAGGGGAATGTCATCATTGGTGTACCTATTGAATATGGCAATAACGTGATTTTACCCCTTCTTGCGAAATGGGGAGCAAAGCAGCCTGGTATAACTTTTAAAATGGTTTATGGACATGCTAGTGCTATGAACTCACTTATATTAAAAGGGCAGCTCGATTTTGCCTTTGTTGATACCTTTGGTCTCGATAAACAGATTCGATCTCAAAAAGTAGCTGATGAAACTTTAAATTTATGTGCTTCTAAAGATTATGTTAAGGCCCATGGACCTGTTTCTGGAAATAAAAAATATTTCGAAGAGTTAGATTTTATCGCTTATATTGATGATGCTCCAGTTTTAAAGTCTTGGTTTAAACATCATTTAAAAATTCAAAATTTCCAAGGAAGAGTAAAAGCGTCACTAATGGATGTTCAAGGAATGGCCCAAATGATCTCAGCAGGTTTTGGTGTAGGCATTTTACCAACCCATGTTCTTACAAGATTCAAAGAAATGGGGCATCAGTTTCACGTATACAAAGGAAGCGGAAAACCACTTCAAAATGCGATTTCAGTGGCCTATTTAGAAAGTAGGACCCAGTCCCCGGCCGTAGATGCGACTTTAGAGTATTTGATTTCGGAGCTATAGTTAAGTTGCTGAAATCTAAGAGTTAAATACTGTAAGTCTTACAAACTCTCTTTTATCTTATCCCTCTACTTGATAGTTAATCTTAGCTAATTATTAAAGGAGAGAGAAATGAAGAATCTAGTTGTTGTGGCTTTTTTGGCCCTAATTTCAGGAGCTGTTCAAGCTGAGGTTTTAAATTGTGGTGGAACTGAGCCATTTTGGAGCCTAACTATTAATGAAGAAGATAAGACCGTTGTTTATAATGATTTTAATGGTGAAGAAAATCTAAAAACATTTAAAAATCTTAAAGTAGCAAAACCAATTAATGATACTTCAGTCAGAAGTATTACAGCTGAAAGAGGATTTCGTGGAAGAAAAAAACTTAGTGCTGTGGTTCTATTAACTGATGGTGACTACAGAACTTATTGTTCTGACGGAATGTCTGATTTTCAATATCAGTACGAAATTATTTTGAATCTAGATGGGCAACCACTTCAAGGTTGTTGTGAGTCTTCACAGAGACCTCGTAGAGGTGATGAATAATTCTTAAGTAGCAGCTTTTCTTGGAATAGGTTAAAATTATTCCATGGAGAAACTCTTAAGAATTTGGTGCTTCGGACTGCTGGCAATTTCATTCGTTATATATAACGGGGTCACAGTCCGCTTTATTTATCCCAAAATTTTCTTTATGCAGGCTTGGCTTGGGCTAGGTCTTATTGCCTTCTCGTTAAAAGTTTCAAAAAGCAGAGCCCTCCAGTTGGGTAATATCAGCTTGTCAGTGTTAGCTCTTCTTGCTGTTGGGTTTTCTTCCTTATTTTATAGTCCGGATTTAATGCTCTCACTTTTTGGGCCGTTTTGGAGAGGTACTGGTCTTGTCTTTTATTTAGGTTGTTTCCTTTGCTTTATGCTTCTAAAAGAACTTTTAGGGGAGGACAAAACTAATTTTTCACTTGGTGTTATCTATAGTGGCTATGCAATAGCATCAATTGTCTTTTTAAATTTTCTTTTTTCTTTAAATATAAATGAATCAATTTTTTATGTGATTGGTAATGTTAACCCTTTATCTTTCTGGTTAGGGATGACTATTCTCTTAAGCTATCTTTACCGAAAAAAATTCTCTGATAAAAAATGGATCATAATTGGATTTGGAGCTATTTCTCTTTTAATAATTTTACTACTTGGTTCTCGTTCTGCTATCGGAGGACTTTTCTTTTGCGCCCTACTCGTAGGAATTAGTAAAGGAAGAAAGATCTTAAAAATCACTATAGGCCTTTTTCTTTTGGGAGCGATTGGGCTAATCGCTCAATATATTTTAAGTGAAAACTCAGTCTTAGCTGATATAATTGTTCGCTCTAAAAACTTTAGTCGCTTAGGGATTTGGCAAGGGGCCTTCGAATCGTTTCTAGAAAAACCTATAACAGGTTATGGTTTTCATGGTCTAATTCAAGGTTACTGGGAGAATTACACTAGCTATCTAAGTAAAGGACATGCCTGGAACGAAAATGCTCATTCGATTGTTTTAAATATTGCAGGGGAACTTGGTTTACTAGGATTGATTCCTTTCTTTGCCCTAATCTACTTTGTTGTTAAAAGAGTTAGAACATTTGAGGATCAGATTGGTTGGTGGGCCATTCTTATTTATATAACATTGTATTGCTTAACTCAGCCCTTTTTCGTGGACACAGTATTCCTTCTTTTGTTTTTCTTTCTCCTATTTGGAGAAGAAAAAAAGCTTGTCATAAATTCAAAAAATATGGCCTATCGGATCGGTAAAGTTTTAATAGGAATTATTTTTCTTTTCATTACATTTGAGCAGTTTTCCCAAGTGAATTTACTTAATAAAACAAGAAAAATGATTGGTGCCCATGGAAACTATAGAAAAGTGTGGAAAACACTTGAGGCTAAACCTCCTTTTATCGATCATGTTGGTGCTTTCTTTGAAATAAACACTTTGCTGATTAATAGTTTTGCTCATGTTAAGCCCGGCGAAACAGAAATGGATAAAGAAATAAGGGCTCGATCAAGAAAGTTTATTAAAGAAAGCTTAGAATCTTTAATGGAAAAATATTCTCATCGTCCTAGGCTGTTAAGAACTTATGCCTTGACCTTAATTCAGGAGAATGAGCTTTCTAAGGCCGAAGAAGTTATTGATAGAATATTAAGCCGGTCAGATCAGGTAACAGAAATGTATTATTACAAGGCCGTAATATATGCAAAACAAAGAAAAAATAAAGAAGCTAAAACCATGCTTTTAAAAGTAAAGTCTCTTAACCCACAGTATATTGGTATAGATGCCCAACTTGAAAAACTCAAAAATTATTAAGCGGGATTACTCGAGTCGATATAAAAAACTTCTAACCCCGAATGATCATCTCTAATTTTTTCCATAAGGGCCTGAATTCCAAATTGCTCGGTTGCATGGTGTCCACCGGCAAAGAAGTGAATTCCGCCCTCACTCGCTTCATGCCAATCATGTTCTGAAATTTCACCTGTTATATAGGCATCGAGTCCTTGGCCTAGGGCCTGTACCCATTCACTATTAGCACCGCCAGTGATAATGCCCATAGAAGAAATTTCTGGAGAGTTTTCAGGACAAGAGTGAATTACTTCATGATTTAAGACTTCAGCTAATTTTGATTTGATATCTAACGCTTTGACCGGCTTAGAGAAAACCCCTTTAACACCTGTAGGAGAGCCTTTATAATCGCCGAAAGGCTCAAGTAAGCTCAATCCGAGCTTTCTTGCCAGAGTGGCTGCGTTTCCGACGACCATATTTGCGTCGAGAGGAAGATGATAACCAAATAGATTAATATCATTTCTGACCAAGGGAATAACCCGCTTGGCAAAGGTTCCGGTTAGAGTTCTTGTCCCATGAAATTTCCAAAATAATCCATGGTGAACTATAAGAGCATCAGCTTTTTTCTCTACTGCCTTTTGAACCGAGTCTTTTGTTGCAGATACGGCAAAAGCTATCTTCTTAATTTCTTGCTTGCCTTCGATTTGCAATCCATTAGGTCCATAATCAGAAAACTCCCCAGGTATGAGGAGTTCGTTCAAATAGGTGCTAAGGGCACTTGTCTCTATAGACATAAAACCTTCTTAGTTTAAACTCCCAGGATTTTCTTGTTCCCTGTTTCCATCTATCGTTTGAAGAGTAGGTGGTAATTTAGGTTTATTCAAGAGAGCGGCCTGGTTTATTTTGTCGGTTGATTTGTGAATTGATTTTTTTAGTTTCTCTACTGTTGAATGCAACTCTTCATTATAGGGCGCTAAACTTAGGGCCTTAGAGAATTCATCTAGTGCACGAGTTAAGTTTTTCTTGAGCATCCATGCTCGACCGGCATTGATATAGGGATACTCGCGATTTTGGTAATTGATAGCCTTCTTAGCTAAATCAAACCACTTTAAACTTTCATCAATTTGTCCGTCATTAAGTAGATAAGTCCCAAGGTCATTGTATGGAGGTCCGTAATTTTCATCAACTTGAATGGCCCTTAGGCAATAGCTTTTAGCTTGCTCGAGATCTTCCATTAGCGAATAAGTCCAACCAAGGAGAGTTAGTACCTCAGCCGTTTCAACATAATTTAAGGCACGATTAAAAAGGTTAAGGGCCTTATGAAACTCTTTATCAAAAATAGCTTGATGACCTGCATGAAGCAGCTCAGAGTATTTCTTTTTTCTTTGTTGAATCAAAGATGAAAGCATTCCATTTTTAGTAAAACCAAATTCTTTAACTGATTCAAGGGGAAGAGTAAAAAGTTGATAAGAAAATTCTTCTTCCTCTTCTTCCTCGTCTGTAAAGTCAGTATGAATAAGAGTTAGTGAACTTTTTGTGTAATTCTCTTTTTTCTCTTTTGTTATCGCCGGAATTTCTTCCATTTCTAAAATATTAAGTCTTGGTAGTTGGACGTCAATTTCAGTCGTATCCTTCAAGAATTTATGCATATGAAAGGCAAGTTGATAGCTTGAGTTAATAAAGGTTGTTGTTTTTTCTACCCAAGGACTATGATTACCAACTGAATTCAATAAGAGGGGAAGAGCTGTAAAGATTCTGTCCACGGCCACGCGGGCCGAGGCACTACTTTCGATCTCTAGACTATTTTGGGAGCAGTCCTGTGATAGAAATGTACGAGCGAACTGATCGTTTAGCTGTTCAACTTTTACTAAGAGATCATGCTTGAAGTCTTTATTTTGACCAGCATCACCAACTTCGAAAAGGGCATGAAATAGGCGGTCTATATAAGCGCCTGTTTGGGATAGCTCTGCACAGAGCATGTTCTTTAGATTTTGGTTCATCATCCTTGAATCGCCTTTTTTTGATTAATGTCTTCCTGACTTTAATCCTACGGGTCAGGTAGCTTCAGGACAAGCTACCTTTTTTAAAAAAGTCTAACTCCACATAAGTAAGAATAGACCTACGATTACAAAGCCTTCCAGGGCCATATAAAGATCTTTTCTGTCGAATACTAGAGTTACTGACTCTGACTTTGTTATTGTCTTTTTCATAATGCCTCCACTGCATTCCCTGAAAAAGGGTTTCCTGCCTTTTAATAATACAAAAGGCCTGCCAACTTATTCTATCAAATTTCAAAGGGTTAGGGTGGAGTCTAAATATTTTAAGGGGCCCAGAAAGGCCCCAGTGTCTTGTTGGGAGAGACTAATTAAGGTCTAAACCCAGTTTTAGCTTCTACCTTCTCAGGTGTTAATCTCATGTATTCTTCAAACTTCATTTTAGGTCTATTTCTATGCCCTTCAACATTGATAAGAAAGGCAGAGTATTTTCCATATTTCTTCCAAACGGCTCTGAGTTTTTTCTTATTCATAGGGCAGCTATGATCAATTCCAGTATCTCTAGAGAGCTCTTTTAAACGGGCCTTAATTTTTACTACTAGTTTTTCACCATTAAATGCTGAACAGTTAATTCCTTCATCAAAGGCAGCGTCGATATAGTTAGAAAAATCAATTGGGTTTTCTTCAACTTTCTTCCACTGATTATTTTCGCATCTAATATATGGTCCAACGTTTTTACCAAGGATGTCTTCTCTTTGCTGAAGCATATGATTCCAAAAACGCATTCCATTAAAGTTTGCCGTTAGGTCGCCGTAGGCCATTACTCCAGTAGTCGTTGCACCCATATAGCCTGTTTCAGCTCTAAAACCGTGCTTAAGAGCTTCAGCTAAGCCCTTTTTCTTTAAGTAATTCTTTTTAAAATAGGCAAAACCACTTCCAAAGAAGTGCTCAAATTTATCATCACCAATATACTCACCATTAACTAAAAGCATCGATGCAGAGGGGTCTTTGACCCATCTGGCCCAGCCGCCTGGAACGGGGGCTTGAGCTGCTGTCCAGTCACGGTAGATACTTTTTGTGACAGGAGTAATTATTCGATCTAGTTCCGGGGTCTGGTAGGCCCACTCAGAAAACTCATCAGTATACTTATTTCTAAACCTTTTTCTCAATACCTTATAAAGTCTTTTTTCATCACAGCCTTTTCCTTCCTCATTTGCGAGGCGGATCCCTTTTTTAAGGAGGTCGTTGGCTTTGATATTAACTTTCTCAAGAGAATCTTCTAGAGGCTCAAATCTTCCAGTAAAACTATCTACTTCACTGGCCATTACTCCAGAAGAAAGAGTGAGCACAATTAAGGCGGTCTTTAATTTCATATGGGCATCCTCAAAATTAATTAACACTTATTTTTACCATGTTAGGTAATCTGAAGGTGCTGAGTTTGAAGTATTTACACGGGGTGTCGTGAAAATGACATTGTAATATCGGTAGGTTAGACCTAATAAAAGGCCCCTCATACGAGGGGCCTTAGTTCTCTCTCAATATTTAGATGGGGTTAAATCTACTTATTAGCTTCCTCTTTTTTATACTGGAGGAGTCTTTCCTTACTTACAGCATTGTACCTACTTGAGATCATGCCAAAGAGGCTATCTTTTTTCTTACCAACAGAGGCGACACCTCTGAAGTTAAGAGTTTTTCCTTTTTTCCCTTTTTTATTCTTAAAGAACTTTGAAAATGGGTTTCCAGCTTTCTTTCCACTTCTTTTGCCTCGACCACCGCGGCCACCACCAAAAGATAGGGACCCCTTTCCACTTCCTGAAAATGAAACTCTTTTTCCATTAGATCCAGAGAAGCTACGACTTCC
>CEUZ01039501.1_pt1 | contig 58518 bp, 55 predicted proteins | sample 361511 | NCBI WGS metagenome assembly CEUZ01 (sample SAMEA2622822, study PRJEB7988) | marine metagenome | biome: marine biome (ENVO:00000447); feature: surface water layer (ENVO:00002042); material: "saline water (ENVO:00002010), including plankton (ENVO:xxxxxxxx)" | depth 5 m
CTAATAGCTCAATTGGCTTGATTTATGCACTGAAAAAGATTTTTTGTACCTACTACATATAGATTAAAATTTTATTACCTACACACTATAAAGTAAAAATACATTTCAAATAGAAATTTTTTGTTTACTGTTCAATATTTGAACGTTAAAGTGTTCAAAATTTGAACATCATGAAAAACGAACAAGATCAATTTGAAGTTTTAAGAAAAATTCAAAAAAAACCAGAGTCCTCTCAACGGGAACTTGCTGAAGAATTAGGTTTTAGTCTTGGTAAATTAAATTACTGCCTTAAGGCATTACAAAAAAAAGGTTTAGTAAAACTACAAAATTTTCAAAAAAAGACTAATAAAATCAGTTATCTGCAATACGTTATTACACCCAAAGGAATATCAGAGCGAACCAAACTCACGATTAACTTCATGAAAAGAAAAATGCAAGAATATGACGAGTTAAAGAGAGAGCTGAAAAAGGGTAGATAAATGTGGACTATTATAAAATTTGATAGAAAAAAGTTGGGATTGCTTAAAAAAGATTTTCAAGAAAAATTAGGTAAGGACTTTACAATTTACACACCAAAATTAACTTTCAAAAAATATATAAAAAATAAACTTATTAAAAAAGAATTCAACTTATTGGGAGATTATTTATTTTGTTTTCACAAAAGTTTTGCTAACGCCCAAACTATAAATGAATTACAATTTACAAAAGGATTAAAGTATTTTTTAGGTGGATTTATTAATTCTCAGGAAGAAATAAATAAATTCGTAAAAAAATGCAAAGAATCAGAAGATAAAGAAGGTTATCTTTCACAAAAATTTTTTGAATTAAATATAAACTCAAAATATAGATTTTCGTCTGGTCCATTCGCAGAAACAATTTTTAAAATAATCGATTTACAAAAAAATAAAATAAATATTTTGTTAGGTAACATAAAAACTACAATTAATAAAAGCGATTTTTTATTTAGACCACTGTAGAAAATAATGAGTAAATTTTTTATTGTAAAAGTCAATTTTGCAAAGTGCGGAGCTTTGCTTATTATAAACTCAATCTAAAACTTCACATTTTAAAATGAAAGATATTAAATTAATATGTACTATTGGGCCATCTACTTTTTCGAAAAATAAATTACTTCAATTAAAAAAACTTAATATTGATTTATTTAGAATCAATCTTTCACATACAAAAGTAAAAGATTTAGAAAGAAGAATTAAAACTTTAAAAAACTTAAAAATTACTAACAAAATATGCATTGATACTGAAGGAGCGCAAATTAGAACTACCCTTTTACCAAAAAGAAATTTTAAAACTAATCAAATTGTTTATATAAATAAAAAAAATAAAAATAAAGGAAACAAAATTGGATTTTATCCTAATTTTGATTTTTACAAGCTTAAAACAAAAAGTCAAATTTCAATAGGTTTTGAAAACTTAAAATTACGTATCCTAAAAATTACTAAAAATATAATAAAAACTGTTGTAATAAACGATGGATTTGTTGAGTCAAATAAAGGTGTTCATTTAAGCAAGAATATAAAGCTTAATGCACTAACTAAAAAAGATATTGAGTCAATTGTAATTGCAAAAAAATTAAATATTAAAAATTATGCACTTTCTTTTGCTAATTCTGCATATGATGTATTAAAATTTCGTCAATTAATAGGCGGCAATTCTAATTTGATTTCTAAGATTGAAACTTCTGAGGCTGTAAAAAATTTAGATAAAATAATTAGAGCATCAGACAAAATATTAATAGACAGAGGTGATTTATCAAGATACGTGCCAATTGAAAATATACCTATAGTTCAAATGCAAATTTTAAAAAAAGCTAATTTAAAAAAGAAAAAATGTTACGTAGCAACAAATCTTCTTGAAAGTATGGTAAAACAAAATCAACCCACAAGAGCTGAAAGTAATGATATTTTTTCTACACTAGAAAAAGGTGCTGATGGACTTGTTTTAGCTGCCGAAACAGCAAAAGGCAAATATCCAATAGAGTGTGTAAAATTTATAAGAAAATGTATTAAAACTTATAACAACTTTCATGCGAAGAGATAAATATTTTTTTTAAATGAAAGCAAAATATTTATTCGCAGCAAGTTTACCAAGATCTGGAACAAAATTATATACTTACGCATTAAGTGTAAATCCAAAAATACTGATTGCGCCAAATCCGAATATAGAATTATTCAGATTTTTAAAAAAAGAATATAATAAACTTATAAAAACTAAAAATAACTTAAAAAATTTTGAGACTAGTTACATGCTAGAGGATTATTATGGGAATAATAATAGTAAGAAACTTAATTTACTTAAATTTATTTTGAATTCAAATTTAAATATAAAGTTTAATGATGATTTTAAGCAATTTAGACAAAAGAGCTTTGAAAGGAGCAAGTTGGAAATTCGAGATTTATCAAAATATATGAAAAAGATTTCAGGTTCAAATTATAAAGATATATTAAAAAAACAAATTCAAATTATTAACAAAAGAAAAAAAAATCCCTCCGAATGGCAAGGTTTTAGCGAATCTTGGATAATAGAATTTTTTCCAGCCATTTTGAGAAGTTTTCCTAACGCTAAGTTTTTAGTAAATATCAGAGATCCAAGAGCAGTAATTTATGCAAATCAAAATATACCGAATAAAACTCGAATAGCGCAAATATTAAGTTATTCAAGACACTTCAGAAAACAAATTGCTTTGACTAGTTATTTTTTAAAATCCAAAATGTTTAAAAATAAAATTCATGTCTTCTCATACGAATCTTTAATCTATGATCCAAAAAAAACTATCAGAAAAATTTGTAATTTTCTAAATGTTAATTTTGATAAACGATCTACTGATTATAAAAATATTTATGATTTTCAAAATAAAGGAAAATTTGATGGAGATAGCACTTCACTAAAAAAACTTTTTAATTTTGATAAAGAAAGAACTTATCATTGGAAAAGAAAAATAGATTCTAACATCTTAAAATATATTGAATTTTTGTGTTATCACGAATTAAAAGCTTGCGGTTATAAACTTTTTTTTAATTTAGAAAATCTTATAAAGGAAAATAAAAAGAAAATTGAAAAGTTGTTTGTTAATGATTTAAGTAGAAAAGTTAAATGGAGGAGTGACAGTTCCAATATTAACGATGAAATAGAATTTGAATTTACTCGACATTCAAAAAATAGAATAAAAGATAAAAAAGATATTCAAAAATATTTTCTAACCAAAGAATTTTATGATCTAAAGCTAAATAAGAAAAAAATAAACATATCAGAACAAATAAAAAGTTATAATTCCGATTTAAATTATTTAAAAAAAATTGGCTAATTTTTTAAATTAATAAGTATATTTAATGTTACATTCAAAATCTTGTTTATTACTTGGAAATAAAAGAGATACTTTGAAATTAAAAAAAATTATTTTAAAAAAAAAATGGAACGTTGTTTGTAAAAATAAAAAAATAACAAAAAAAGATTTAATAAATATAGATTTATTAATAACCTTTAATTATCGACTTTTACTCAAGAAAAATATTTTAAGACATCTAAAAAGACCAGCAATAAATTTACATGTATCATACTTACCATTTAATAGAGGTTGCCACCCAAACTTTTGGTCTTTCGTTGAAAATTCTCCTAAAGGAGTTTCGATTCACGAGATAAGCAAAAAAGTAGACAAAGGACCAATTATTTATCGAAAAAAAATTACATTTAATATAAATAAAAAAAGTAATGAAAATTTTTCTAAGACTTACAAAATTTTACTTTCACAGATACAAAAATTATTTTCAAAAAATATTAATCAAATATTAAGTAGAAAATATAATATAAAAAAACAAAGAAAAAATGGATCTTTCCATTATAGGAATGAATTGCCTAAATTCATGAAAAATAATTGGAATATAAAAATAAAGGACGCTTTAAAAATATATACAGAAAATAAACTAAATTAAATAATAAAATATTATAACAAAATGAAAATGAAAAATAATTTAAGTAAATGCAAAAGAGCACTTAAAGAAATTTGGTCCTTAAATAGAGTACACGTAAGCAAAGAGATGAGTTTAGCGTATCGTTTATTAAAAAAATATTTTGTAAATTTAAAAATTATGGGTTTTAATACGGGTAAGAAATGTGGTGATTGGGTAGTTCCTCCAAGCTGGGATGTTTATAAAGCAACTTTAAAAGATCCAAAAGGTAAAGTAATTGCAGATTATAGCAAAAATAAATTATCATTATGGACTAATAGCGGTTCTTTTAAGGGTAAAATTGATAAGAAAAAACTAGAAAATAAAATTTTATCAAATCCAGAAAAGCCAGAGGCGACCACCTTTCATTTTAGAAACCAATATAATTTTTGGAAAAAAGAATGGGGTTTTTCTTTACCTTACAAATTACACAAAAATCTTAAGAAAGGTAAATATTCGGTAGATATAAAAACTTCCTTTAGTAAAGGCAAACTAGAAATGGCTGAAGATGTACACCCAGGCAAATACAAGGATAGTTTATTGTTAGTTGGGCATTTTGATCATCCGCAAATGTGTTTAGATGGTCTTGTTGGTTGCTTAGCGGGTCATGAACTTATTCATAGATTAAAAAATATAAAAACTAAATTAACCTACAGGATGTTATCTACAGTAGAAATTATCGGATCTGTTTTCTATGCGTATCATCATGCAAAAAAAAATAAAATTCGACAAGCATTATTTATATCAGCCCCAGGAGCTCGTCAAAATATTAGTTATCAAAAAACTTTTTTAAAAAACAATGAAATCGATAAAATAACAACACATGTTTTAAAAAGCTTGGATTTAAATTTTAAAACTTACGATTTTAGAAAAGGAGTTATAGGTAATGATGAGATTGCTTACGATGTAGGAGGAACCAATATACCATGTGGAGCGTTAGCTAGATCTCCGTTTTATAGTTATCATACTGATTTAGATATACCTTCTGGAATATCTTGGAAAAATTTTGAAGAAACTATTCTTGTACTCGAAGAAATAGTACATATTTTCGAAAACAATTCTATTTTAAAAAGAAATTTTAAGTTTCTTCCAAGGTTAAGTTCAGAAAAACTTAACTTATACTTATCTCCGGAAAAAGCTTCTGGAATCAAGGGATACTCAAATACTTTTAATAGAGATCTATTAATGAATATTCCTGAAAAATCTAAGAATTTAATAAAAAAAAATACACATAAATTTAATTATTTAATGAACTGTTTAACCAATATGTGCGAAGGTGATAAAACAATATTAGATGTAGCAATTCATGCAGATCTTCCATTTCGACTAGTTGAAAATTATGTAAATCTTTGGGTTAAAAAAAAGTTACTTAAAATAACCTGGAAACATCCTTTTATTAAATAAACGTTTTTTTAATGATTAGTAAAATTTTATATTTTTTTGATAAAGAACAAAGAAAATTATTAATTTTTCTTTTTGGGTTTATGCTCATAGCAACTTTTTTAGAAATGACTGGATTAGGTTTTGTCTTTTCAATTGTGGGCTCTATAAATCCCGAAGGTGATAAAAGTAATTTTCTAACAAACTTCTTAGTTACAAACTTTCAATTAGATAGTACGCAAATCCTTTCATATTTACTAATATTTTTTTTAATTTTTTATTTAATCAAAATTCTTTTTTTAATATTTTATAATTGGTTTGAATCTAACTTTCTTTATTCTTATAAAGAACAGTTATCAAGCAAAGTATTTAAGTCATATTTAAATCAAAATTTTAGTTTTTTTTATAACAGAAATAGTTCAGAATTTTTAAGAAATTTAATTTCAGAAGTAGATCAATTTGCTGTATATTTTAAGTCAATTCTCCAGTTAATATTAGAAGCAACAGTAATAATTGGAATATTCGTTTTTCTTTCGTATATTAATTTTTATATAACAGTTTTTATTTCCTTAACTTTTTTATTTTTTGCAAGTTTGTATTACTTTACTCTTAAAGGAAAATTGAACTCCTGGGGTCTTGAAAGACTATCTAATGCTCAGAAAAAAATCCAATTTATGCAAGAAGGCTTTGATGGTATAAAAATAATTAAGCTTTTAGGGAGAGAAAAATTTTTCTTTGACAAATTTAAGAAACATAATTTTAATTTATCGAGAATATCGGCATTAACAGTTTTTTTTCAAAGTGTTCCCAGATTAATGTTTGAGTTGGTGGGGGTAATTCTTATTACAGCTTCATTATCTATTTTATATTTTTCGGGAAAAAATCTAATCGAAATTACTCAAATACTAAGTATATACGTTGCTGCAAGTTTTAGAATTTTACCATCAGTAAATAAATTAGTTACTGGAGTACAGCTTATCAAATTGTCCTATCCAGCCATGAATGTTCTTCACAAAGAACTAAAAAATTTTAAAAAAGATCAAACTTTTTCCGGTGAAAAATTCTCTTTTGAAAAAAATATATTGGTGGATATTAAAAAATTCAGATATCCTAATTCGGAAAGCTTTGAAATTTCAGATATAAAATTTGATATATCTAAAGGACAAAAAATAGGAATTATTGGAGCTAGCGCTTCGGGCAAAAGTACAGTGATGGAAATTTTAACAGGAATTTCTGAACCAACACAAGGAAATATAGAGGTTGATGGCAAGTCTATTTTTTCTAATATAAAAGGTTGGCAAAAGTTAATAGGATTAGTGCCTCAAAAAATTTTTATATTAGATGAAAGTTTAAGAAATAATATATTATTTGGTTTAGATAATAAAAAATATAAAGATGATCAAATTTTATCAATGATCAAAAAACTTAGCCTAGAAGGATTATTAAAAAGGCTTCCTGGCGGATTAGACGGAAATCTCGGAGAAAAAGGTATTAATTTATCTGGAGGCGAAATTCAAAGAATTGGCTTATGTAGGGCATTAATTTACGATCCAGAAATTTTATTTTTAGATGAAGCTACAAGTTCACTTGATATCGGCACCGAGTCACAAATACTTAATGAGATAGAAATATTTAAAGATAAAACTATAATTTCCATTGCACATAGGATAAATACTTTAAAAAATTGTGAAAAGATTTATCGCTTTGATCATGGAAAGATAGTAGATCATGGGAACTTTGATAAATTTAAGACGTTAAATTAAACAGAAGGTGCATTTATGAAATATTTAAAAAATAAAACGATTATGATTACCGGAGGCACAGGATCTTTTGGGCATATGTGCACAAAGTATTTACTTAAACATAATGTTAAAAAAGTAATTATATATTCCAGAGATGAATTAAAACAATTTGAAATGTCTAACAAATTTACTGACAAAAGGTTAAGATTTTTATTAGGGGATGTTAGAGATAGAGAAAGATTAAAGCTAGCAACAAGGAAGGTAGATATAATAATTCATGCTGCAGCTCTTAAGCAGGTTCCTGCAGCAGAATACAATCCGATGGAACCAATTAAAACAAATATTTATGGTGCAGAAAATGTTATCAGCGCAAGTATAGAAAATAATGTAAAAAAAGTGTTAGCCTTATCTACAGATAAAGCAGCTAATCCAGTAAACTTATATGGTGCTACAAAATTATGTTCTGATAAACTTTTTATTGATGCAAATAATTTAACTGGCGGTTCAGACATAAAATTTTCAGTTGTTAGATATGGCAATGTAATAGGATCTAGAGGTTCTGTTCTGCCTTTTTTCAAATCACTTCTTAAGAAAAATGTAAAATCTTTACCAATTACAGATGAAAGAATGACAAGATTTTGGATTACCTTAGATCATGGAGTCAAATTTGTTTTAAACACAATTGATATTATGAAGGGTGGAGAACTTTTTGTTCCAAAAATTCCTTCAATTAGAATAATTGATTTAGTAAAAGCTTTAGACAAAAATATAAAATATAATATTGTAGGAATTAGACCTGGTGAGAAATTACATGAAGTTTTATGTCCCGGAGAATCAGCTAGGGATACTTTAGAATTTAAAAATTATTATCTAATAACTCCTTATTCTTTTGATCCCAAAAACAGGTTCTTAAAATATAAAAAAAATAAAAATAATGAAATTGGTAAATCTGTCAAAAATAATTTTGTTTATAGTTCAGATACGAATACTCATTTTTTAAGCATAAAAGAAATAGCTAAATTATCTTAAAGAGTTCCAAACAACCAATAAAAATAATAAATTTATATTCTCAAATATGAAAAAATTTAGATATAGCACTCAGACTATTAGTCAAAATGATATATTAAATGTAAGTAAAGTTTTGAGATCTGAATTTTTGACTCAAGGACCAAAAGTTATTGAATTTGAAAAAAAAATAAGACTTTTAACGAAAAGCAAATATTCACTTGTAACAAATAGTGCAAGCTCAGCTTTGCTTCTTGCTTGTAAAGCGCTATCTTTAAAGCCAGGTGATTTATTTTGGACAGTACCTAATTCATTTGTCGCAACAGCAAATTGTGGAATACTATGTGGATTTAAAGTTGATTTTGTAGATATTGATCCAAGTACATGGAATATATCATTAGAAAATTTAGAAAAAAAATTAGAACTAGCAAAAAAAAATAAAAAACTTCCAAAATTAATTATTGTTGTTCATTTAGCAGGCCTCCCAATCAATCCTGTAAAACTGAAAAAATTATCAACGAAATATAAATTTAAAATTATTGAAGATGCATCTCATTCATTTGGCGGCAGGTATTATTCAAAAAAAGTGGGTTGTTCAAAATGGTCAGATATAACTGTTTTTAGCTTTCATCCTGTAAAGATTATTACAACCGGAGAAGGCGGTTGTTGCACAACAAATCAAAAAGAGTATTACGAAAATCTGAAAAAACTAAGAAACAACGGTATAATAAAGGAAAGTAAAAACTTTAAATTTAGAAATTTAGGCCCGTGGTATTATGAACAGCAGTCTATAGGTTATAATTTTCGAATGAATGATATTCAAGCAGCTTTGGGAATTAGTCAATTAAAAAGATTAAATAATTTTTTAAAAAAAAGAAATGAAATTGCAAAATTTTATAATTTTGAACTTAAAAATTTACCATTAGAATTTCAAAAAGTTGAAAAAGGTTTATATTCTACTTATCACCTATTTATAATAAAATTAGATAATAAATATAAAAATTTACATAAAAATTTTTTTAACTATTTAAGATCAAAAAATATATTTGTAAATCTTCATTATTTACCCATTCATTTACAACCGTTTTATAGAAAATTAGGATTTAAAAAGAAACAATTTCCAGTGTCAGAAAATTATAGTGAAACTGCTATTTCGATCCCAATTTATCCAAGTTTGAAAAAAAAGGAACAAATTAAAATAATAAAACTTATAAAATTATTTTTTAATAAATATGCTTAAATTTAAAAATGTTTTAGTCGTAGCCTCCCATCCAGATGATGAAGTTTTGGGTTGCGGTGGAACAATATATAATCTTAAAAAAAAAGGAGCAAAAATTTCTGCTTTATTTTTATCAGATGGAGAAAGCTCAAGAAAACATTCAAAAATTAATAAATTAATTTTAGAAAGAAAAAATCAAGCAATAAAAGCAGGAAAAATACTAGGTATAAAGAATATATCTTTTGGTAATTTTCCAGACAATTCGATGGATACCGTTCCAATACTAAAAATAATTCAATTCATTGAAAAAAAAATTAAAAAAACCAGACCTGATGTTATATTTACTCACTTTGAAAATGATCTAAATGTCGATCACCAAATAACTAGCAAAGCAGTAGTCACAGCATGTAGACCAGTAAAAAATCAGACAGTTAAAAGTATATTTTTTTTTGAAATTTTATCTAGTTCAGAATGGAATATTTCAACAAAAAATAAAATTTTTAAACCAAACTTTTACGTTGATATTACAAAATCTCTTAAATTTAAACTTAGAGCTTTAAAATATTACAAACGAGAAATGAGGAAATGGCCACACCCAAGATCAATCGAAGGTGTAAAATTGTTAAGCAAAACGAGAGGAAGTACAGTAGGTCTTGCAAACGCAGAAGCTTTTATTTTAGGAAGACATGTTGAAAAATGAGAATTGCTTTTAGAGTAGATTCTTCCAATTTAATAGGCGCTGGACATGTAAGCAGATGCGTAAGATTAGCGGAAGAATTAAAAAAAAGAAAAAAATGTAAAAAATTAATTTTTATTACTAAAAATCTTAGTGGTAATTTTAATAACTTAATAAAAAAAAAAAAATATAAAATATTTTTAATAAATAATAAAAAATCAAAAAATAATTTATTAGAAGATTCAAAAGATACCAAAAAAATATGCGAAAAATTAAAAATAGATACTTTAATATTAGACCACTATTTTCTTGGTTTGGCGTGGGAAAAAAGAGTTAAACAACAAATTAATAAACTAGTGATAATTGATGATTTTTCCAAAAAGGAACATTTTTGCGATTTAATCATAAATAATTTAAATACTAATCATTTAAAAACTACTAAACATCTTACGGGATTAAAATTTATAATCATACCTGATAATAATTTTAAACAAACAAAAACAAACAAAAAACAAAAAAAAACACATACAGTAGGAACTTTCTTTGGAAGTATAGATAAAATGCAAAGTAATGAAAAATTGTTAAAAATTATTTCGCAAAAAGAATTTAATAAATTTAACTTTATTTCGATATTAGGAAAAAATAATAAAAGAAAAAATAAAATAGAAAAAAATTATAAAACGTACAAAAATTTATATATAGAAAAAAAATTTATCAAAATAGATAATTTTTTTAAAAAAATTGATGTTTTAATTACAGTTGGGGGAGTCACATCTTTTGAGGCTCTTAATAATAATATAAAATGTATTTATATTCCTATTAACCATTACCAAAAAATGACGTGTTTATATTTAAAAAAGCTCAATATTTCTAATATTTTAAACTACAACAATGTTTTTGGAAAAAATGGCAAGCAACTATTAATTAAATGTTTAAATAAAATTTTTAAGGAAAAAACTAAAAAAAAAATACTTATAGATAGTTTAGGATCTAAAAGAATAGCTAAATATATATTAAATTAATAATGAAAAATACATCCTTTAAAATTGAAAATAAAATAATAGGAAACAAAAAAATTTTTATTATTGCGGAAATAGGAATAAATCATGGAGGAAATTTCAAAAAGTGCTTACAGATGATAAAAGCAGCAGCTGATGCTGGCGCTGATTCAGTAAAAATTCAAACAAATGAAGTAAGTGAAAGTTATATGAAAAATACAGATTCTTATAAAGAATTTAAAAATAAAAATTTTTCAGATATTCAATTAGTAAAAATTAAAAAATACTCAAAAAAATTAGGTGTGATATTTTTTTCTTCCCCGGGGGATATTAAAAGTTTAATAAGATTAGCCAAGATCAAAGTATCAGCAATGAAAATTTCTTCAGGATCGGCAACAAATTTACCTCTAATAAAAGAATCCATTAAAAGAAAGATACCCACTATTATTTCTACTGGATTTTCAACAAATGCAGATTTAGATAATTTAAAGAAATTTATAAATAAGTTTAATTTTAAAAAAATTGCAATTTTAAAATGTACAGCAAATTATCCAGCAGACCCAAATGACCTTGATTTGAATTCGATAAATTTTCTTAAAAATAAATTTAATTTAGTTGTAGGATATTCTGACCACACAATTGGCGATCTGGCACCAACAATTGCTATTTCATGTGGAGCCAAAATAATAGAAAAGCATTTTACATTAAATAAACTGCAAAAAGGAGCTGATCATAAAATTTCCCTTGAACCAAAAGAATTTAAAAAAATGGTTCAAAAAATTAGAAATGCAGAAAAAATGTTCGGAAGCAGTACTTATAGAATTATAAAAAAAATAAAAAGAAAAAGAAAATTCTTCTTAAGACGCGTTACGGCTAAAAAAGAAATTAAAAAAGGTGATATTTATTCTTTTGAAAATATCGGTTTTATGAGACATAAAAAGGGAAAATTGGGTTTGGAGCCATTTCATTTTTTCAATCTAAATAAAAAAAAATCAAAAGTTAATATTAAGAAGGGACAAATTTTTACAAAAAGACATTTGCAATAATTAAAATGAAAAGAATATTAGTCACATGTATTGGAGGTCATTTTTCTCACCAAGTGGTTCAAAGTATAAATAGAGAAAAAAATCTATCAAAATTTGTTCTAGGCGTAGATGTTAATCCGAATGTAAACGCTTTTTTTGTTAATAAGTTTGAAGTTGTACCAAGGGCAGATTTATCCCAAATAAAATATGTTAAAAAAATAATTTTTTTATGCAAGAAATATAAAATAGATACAATTTTACCATGTTCTGAAAATGAGACTTTGGCTGTTTCAAAATATTTAAATTTATTTAATAAAAATAAAATTAAAACCTCATCAAGTTCCTTCGAAACAGTTAATTTAATGACTGACAAACTCAAAATGTTTGAATATCTAAATAATTTTAATATAGATGTCGGTAAGTGGAAAAAGGTAGACAATTTTAGCGATGTTGATAACGCGCTTAATTTTTTTGGGTATCCATTAAAAAAAGTTGTTATAAAACCAAGATATGGCAGCGGTTCCAGAGGTATATTAATAGTTAATCATAAAAAAAACTCTTTTACACATTTGCTCAAAGATAGATTTTGTGGAGAAGGATCTTGGGAAATTATTAAAGAAGAATTAAAAAATTTAAACAAGTCTTTAGATAATTGCTTTGTGATGCCGTACCATGATGGCAAAACTTTTGACGTTGATTGTGTAGCTAGCAAGGGTAATTTAGTTTTGGCTATACCAAGACTTAGAGTATACGAAAACCCACTATCTCCAACTAATCAAGGATGTATCATTAGTCCTAACAAAATTATTAATGATTATTGTTCAAAGCTAGTTAAAGCTTTTAACATTAATGGAGCTTGTGATTTTGATATTGTAATTAGAAAAGATAAACGCGCACAATTATTGGACTCCAGTTGTAGATTAAGCGGATCAGTCGGAGCAAGTCTTAATGCTGGCATAAACGTAACTGCAGAATTAATTAAAATGCTTCATGGTAAAAAAATAAAAAAATTTAAATTAAAAAATAAAGTTAAAGTTTTCCCAGTTCCTATTTTTATAAAAAGTTTATAATTATAAAAGTAATTTTTATTTAATCACAATTTAATAAAATTTTTTAAGATATGACATCAAATAAAGAATTATTAGAAATATACAATTTGTCACTTAAAGATTTTTCTAAAAATGAAAAATCTATTATATGGAAAAGAATGCATAATGGTAAAGTATTTGATAATGAAAATAATTTGATAAATTTTAGAAAGAATCAAATTTTATCGGAAGGTACGGATGATAGTCAAAATGTACCATCAACCAATAAATTAAAAATGATCGAATTATTGGAAGATTTTGATCAAGAATTTTTAAAAAAAAATTTACCAATAAAAAATGTAGGCAATAGTGAATCAGCTTTAAATTTTTTAGGATTTTATTTTGATTATGGAATTTTTCATCACTTAAAGTGGTTTAACGAAATTGCAGAAATTATATCAAAAAAAATAAAAATAATTTGCGAAATTGGTGGTGGATACGGAAGTTTGGCAAGAATAATATTAAACAATTGTTCATCAAAATATATTTTAATAGATTTACCTGAAACAAATTTATTATCATCCTTTTATTTAAAAGAACATTTTCCAGAAAAAAAATTTTATTTATATAAAAATTATCTTGAAGATCCTAGCTTAAGTAATTTACAAGATTATGATATTTTTATTCTGCCGCCTTGGTGTAGTATTGATGAGTCGATTAAAATAGATTTTTTTATAAATGCAAGATCAATGCAAGAAATGGATAAGAATGTTATAAAAAAATATTTTGATCTGATACAAAGAAATATTTCTGCTAATGGTTTTTTTTTAAATATAAATAGATACTACAAATTAGTAGATAAAGAATATATATGTATGCATGAATATCCCTATGATAATAAATGGGATGTGATCATTTCAAAACCATCTCATAGACAGCATCATGTGCATTTTTTACTTACACAACGTAAGAATGAAAATTTTAAAAATAATATTAAAAATGAGATTAAGAAAATAAAGATACTTCACGATAAAAAAAGAAAAGAAATTTCTTTTAAAGATACTTTTAAAACCTCAGAAATTAAATCTTTAACTTATACAATTTCCAAAAAGATTTTACTTTTACTTTTTTCAGAAAAAACGTTAAAAAGGATTGCCGGTATTCTTAATGGTATGACAAAATCTTAATTATGAGAAAAAAAATTAATAAAATTTTATTAGTTGGTCTTGGCGCAGAAATTGGATCAATGCTTATCACGATGAATAATCCAAAAAAAGATGGACTATTGATTGATACTGTAATCACAAGACCTATTTCCTCTAATACAAATCATACGCAACTCGAGTCTTTATATGCACGTATGGTTTTAAATAATCCATCAATTTTGCCTTTCTTAGAATTAGATGAAAAAAATCAAATCATAAAAATTAAAGGTAGAAAAATAAAAATTTTCTGGGCGGATGTAACTAAATTTAATTTAAATAAATTTAAGAAAAAATTCGATGCGACTATAGTTGCTACTTCAAAAACGCATATAAATAATAAAAATTTAATGAAAAATTTTTTAAAAGTAAGTAAATTTGTATTTGGAGTAGCTGAATCTAAATTTTTTCCCGCTATTTATCCTTGTTTAATTAACGTAAATGATAAATTTATTCAGAATAAATTAAAAAAAATAAATAACGAAAAGATTTTTGTATTTGGTTCTTGCCAGAGTAACGGATGGACTTCACAATTAAGAGGTCTGCTTGAAACTATTAATATTAATTGTAAAGATTTTACAATGCACAATATGGAGCTAGACATAATTCATCCAGACACCCCCACTGGAAGATTAGGAACTAAATCTATAGAACCAAGAGATCAAGATCCAAGAAATAATTTCAGACCTAGTTTCTCACAAGCAAACACTTCAATGAAAAGATTATTTCCAAATTCTGAGTCTGCTAATACAGTGTCTTTGAGAACATTAATTTCTCCACCAGGCTATCAAATATCAAGGTTTTTATTTAGCTACAATACCAAGAATAACAAAAGACTAGCTTACGAAGATTATATAAAAAATTTTAAAAAAATTGAAAAAAAATTTCCATCAATATTAAAAATGAGCAATCTTCCATTAGGCAGCAGAGCTTTTGAAATGACAGAAGCAGCTTCTGTAATATTATCGAGTAAAAAATATTTTATTTTTAAAGATCAAATTTTAAAAATAAATAAAAACAAAAGTCTATCCGAAATAATTGTTCAATCTTACGTTCATAATACCCGTGGATATTGTAGAAGTATAATTTCAGGTATGAGACAATTTTTGTTATCAAAAAATAAAAAAGCATTTTTTTAATTCAGTGAAAAAATTTTTTAAAGTAATTAAAAGCAGCGAAAATAATATTATAATGTCGCTGAAAGAAGGTAAAAATTTAGATATTTTAAAAATTGCACAGAGAGGAAATACGTCACTTCAAAGAGAACATGAGACTTTAATTAAATTAAAAAAAAATTCTGATATTTATGATTTATTTATTCCAGAAGTTTATTTAAATAAAAAAATAAAAAATATTAATATTAAAAATAAATTTTATTATTTTCAAAAGTTACAACCAGGTTTTACTTTATCTAAACTAATACAAAAAAACAGAATAAAAACAAAAAAAGCGCAAAAAACATCAGAAAGCATTATAAAGAATTTAATTACTATCATGCATGAAGATTTAAAAAATTGTGTAAATGATAAACCTTCTGAAATTTTTAGAAAATTACTAATGATCGAATTTCAAAATTTGATAAAACGACCACATTTACAATTTATTTCTTCGGATAGAAAATTCAAAATAGAAAATAAATTATATAATAAACTTGAAGATTCCTTAAACAAAATTTTTTCAAACAAAAATTTTTTAGATTTAGATCATAAAGATAAATTTTTAGTTGATACAGGACATTTTAACTTTCATGGTGAAAATATTCTTATTTCTAATTTAAAAACACCAGAAAAATTTAAACTTATTGATCCAGATACCAGATGGAAAATACTTGATCCAATGTTTTCAATGGCAAGATATTTTTATACTTATTATCACGATACAGCTGAAAAAAAAAACTATTATATTGTGAGTGATATTTATGATTTTAAAAAAAGCAATAAAAACATTTATTTTAATACGAAAATACTCTGGTCTAATTCAGTAAATAAAATTTATAAGAAGATGTTTAATGTTAATCTCATAAAAAAGAAATTAAATCGCTCTGAAAAATTAAGATTTAATCTATCTTATTTGTTATGCTTACTTAGAGGTGTTAATGCCAATTATGAAGAAAAAATAACTTTTTATAAAAATAGAAATAATTTATTACAAAATAACGGAATTTATTTTGCTTTACATGCAATTAAATATGCTCACCAAATAGCTTTTAAAAAATAAATTTTTACCATGAAAATAAATCAAATTAAAAAATACTATGAAAAATACGTAAATCCTGGTGCCAAAACAATGGCATCTTTTTTTTCTCATGGAAATGATATTTTTTTAAAAGCGAAAGGTAGTTATATTTTTACTGAAAAGAGAAAAAAAATTTTAGACATAACAGGAGGACTTGGTGTTTTAAATTTAGGACATAATCACCCAGAAATTATAAAAGAAAGAATAAAATTTCAAAAAAATTCAAATTTAGAAGTACACAAAAATATACTTTCCAGACATATAGCAAAACTAAGTAAAAAAATTTCTGATGTTCTACCAAAAGATTTAACAATGAGTTACTTTTGTAATTCTGGAGCAGAAGCTAACGAAGGAGCTATAAAAGCTGCTTACAAATATCATCAAGGTAAAAGAAAAACTATTTTACATTCCGATATTTCTTTTCATGGAAGATTAATTGCTTCGGGATCAATCACGCCTTTTTTAAGCAAAATAAAATTTCCCAAATCTTTAAACGCTAAAATATTTAAACACAATGATATCGAAGGTATTAAAAAAGTTATTAAAACCAACCTAAGAAAATTTGGTCATCCAAATATATTTTCAATTATTGTTGAACCTTATAACCACACAAAAGCAATTCCTTGTGAATATAAGTTTTTAAAAGAAATCAGAAAATTATGTAATAAATACAAAATTATATTAATTTACGACGAGGTATATACTGGCTGGAGCAAAACTGGGACGTTATTTTACTTTATGAGATATAGAGATATATGTCCTGATATTTTAACAACCTCAAAGTCGTTAGGAGGAGGAAAAGCTTCTATAGCAGCTTATATAATGAAAAGGGAAATCTTTAAAAAATGCTATGGCACTTTTCAAGAGCACACTTTGCACTCCACAACATTTAATGGATTTGGAGAAGAATGTATTACTGCGATGAAATCAATTGATCTTTTAAAAAAGAAAAAATACTGTCAGTCTGCTAAAAATATTGAAAAAATTGTTAATAAAAGATTTAGTTTAATTTCAAAAAATTATCCACAATATAATATGACTCTTAGAGGTTGTGGAGCGATACAAAAAATTTATCTTAATAATTTTAATTTAGTTAAAAATATAGTTAGCTATAAATTAAGCAAAAGAGAAAAAAAATTAATTAATTTATTCAAAACAAGGATCTTAGAAGTAGCGATCATAGATGAACTATACCATAAATATAAAATTTTTTCTTTTTACACTTTGAGCACAATAGTTGTTTCTCCTTCTCTTATTATTAAATCGAAAGAATTAAACTATTTCTTTGATTCTTTCGAAAAAATATTGAAACAAGGAACAGAAAATATTATTACAAATTATATAAAACGTTTAAAAAATGATTAAAAAATCAAAACAAAAAAATATATTTATCACCGGCGGCAGCAGAGGTATCGGTTTATCAATGGTGAAAAAATTTGCTGAGAAAGGAGACAAAGTATACTTTACTTATCTTAAATCTAAAAAAAGCTATTTCAAAAAAATAGGTATTTTATCCAAGCAAAATATAATTCCAATCAAGTGTGACATGACCAAGTTAAGTAGTATAAATAAATTAAAAAAAATTCTTGGAAAAGAAAAAAAAATTGATGTTCTAGTTAATAATGTAGGAGATGTTGTTAGAAGAAGTAGTTTTCTTCAATCAACAGATAGACTTTGGAAAGATACTTTAAATTTAAATTTATTATCAGCAGTGAGAACAACAAAAATAATGGTAAAAAAACTTTTAAAATCAGACAATCCAGTTGTAATTAATATTTCCTCAATTGCTTCTAAAGTTGGTGGAAGTGGAGATTCTTTACATTACGGAGTATCAAAAAGTGGTATAAATACTTTTACATCAGGTTTAGCGAGAGAATTTAAAAAGTTTTCTTTTCATATCAGGGTAGTTGCTATTGCACCATCTATTGTCGATACAGATTTTCAAAAAAGACATTCTCCAAAAGCTAGATTAAATAAAATTATTAAATCAACACCAATAAGAAGAATTGCAAATCCGCTTGAAATAGCAAATTTAGCATATTTTCTTAGCACAAAAGAAGCAGCATATATATCTGGCGATACAATTTTTGTAACTGGCGGAAGGTAAATTAAATGATTTTAAATAATAAATTTTATATCGATAAATTGCAAACTGTTGTTTTTTTTGGAACATCACCAGATGTTAAAAAACTTAAAGAAATAAATAGTTCTTTCGGCATCAAAACAATATTTATTGCAGGTTCTGATCAATCAAAAAACTTTGAAAAAAATGTTAAAGTAAATATTTTCAATAATTTAAATAATAAATTTAAAAAATTAATTAATAAAAATTGTAAAATTAAAAATACGTTATTTATATCTATAGGCGCTAGATATATATTTAAAAAAAATACGATAGAAAAATTTTTATTAAATAATTTAGTAAATTTTCACGGAACAAGATTACCTTTAGACGCAGGAGGAGCGCGGATTTCCTGGGCAGTAATGCGAGAAGATAGAATAAACAACCAGTTAGTTAATTTAATAACTGAGGGGATAGATACTGGACCAATTGTTGATAATAAATCAAGCTTATATCCGACAAGTTGCAGAATACCTGAAGATTTACGAAATTATGATAATAAAAAATTTTTAGAATTCTATAAACAATTTATCGAAAAAATAGTTAAAGGAAAAAAGTTTGAGCTAAAGCACCAAGCAGATTATTTGGGAAGATATAATCCAAGATTAAATACAAAAATAAACGGACTAATAGATTGGAATCTTAACTCTTACGATTTAATTAATTTTATTAACACTTTTGAAGATCCTTATAATGGAGCTAGTACCTACTTAAATAACGGAAATCATGGAAGATTGTTTATAAAGAAATGTCAATTACATGGAGGTGAGGCTCCAAATCATCCATTTATGGCAGGTATCGTCACTCGTCATGATAAAGATTGGATAGTAGTAAGTACTTCAGGAAAACATACGCTTTTAGTGCAAGAAGTTTTAAATCAAAAGGGTAAAAATATACTTTCACAAATAAAGCCTGGCGATCGTTTTTTTACTCCAGCAGTTGAACTTGAAAAAGCTAAAAATAAAAGAATAATTTATTCATCAAAAGGAATAAAAAACTAACAATAAATTGTTTCTTTGCAAGATTAAAAAATGAACTACAAAAAATATAAAGAGTTCGTAATAAACTATAAACCTTTTGAGTGGGAAATTAATTCTGATGATTTTAGAGAAAATATAAAAGGTAAGCATAGCTTTATTATTAATTTTATTAGATTCTATAAAGTTTCTATTTTTCTTGAAAAAATAAAACAAGAAAATATAAAAAATCCAAAAATTTTAGATGTAGGGGCTTTTCCAGGAAACATGGTAATGCTTAGCAAAAATATTTTTGAAAATATAAAAGAATATAGTGCAATAGGTTTAGATTTGGATAAAAAATTTATTGAAAAGATGAAGGAATACAACGTTAATTGTATTGATACTGAAATCGATCCACAGTTTCCAAATGCAAAACAAATTAAAGATTGGGATATAGAAAATTATGACATTTGCTTATTATTAGATACAATAGAGCATTTGGTGGATCCTACATTTTGTTTAGATAAAATTAATAATTCACTAAGAAAAGGTAGTTTTTTAATAATTACAACCGATAATATAACAAATTTTTTATATATTGTTGATATGCTTAGAAAAGGAACGAGTCCAAATGTTCATCCAATTTTATCTTCTATGACTTATATAGGAAACCACCGCCCACATCACAGAGAATTTAGTAAAGAAGAACTTCAATTTTTGCTTGAAAGATCTGGTTTCGAATTAATTAAACATGAATATTTTGACAGAAAGCAAGGGGATTATTTTATAGACAAAAAAAAAAATTCAATTAAAAAACATAAAATAAATAAAAAAATAAAAAATATAATATATGAGTTAATTAAAAATACAGGTTTTATAATTCCTCATTTAAAAAATCATCACATAATTCTTGCTAAAAAGATAAGAAATATCAATGAAATTAATCAAAATCGAACACCGACAGAATCCAAGGAAGAATTTTTAAAAATAAGAAAGAATACACTTGGCTATTAAATGGTTGAAAATTATAAAATAAAAATTTAAACTAAAATTAAAAGAGATTAATATTATTTAAAATGAAAAATAAATTAAAAAATTTATTTATAGGTTTAGGACCGGGTTATCATCATCAAGTCAGAATCATGCATACTATGGTTAAAGAAAAATGTGATAGCACAATGCTTTTTTTTCATATTGAAAAAGATGTGGATAGTATCGGCGATGATTTAAGATTTCATTATTCAATGGGATACAAAGATTTTAATAAGACTTTCGAATTATTTAGAGAATTTATTAAAGAAAAACAGTTTGATTTAATTGGACTTGGTTTTATGTCCCATCATTGGGATATTTATGTTGAGCTTTCTAAAGTTATTAGAGAGACATTACCAAATTGTAAAATTATAGCCGGAGGAGTTCATGCCTGGCATGTTAGCCAAACAGACACTCTTAAACACTGTGATTATATTTGTGCAGCTGAAGGAGAACAACTTTATTCTTCTTTAATTGATCATTTATCAACAAAACCTGAAGTGACTCCTATTGGAATACCAGGATTAATCGAAAAGTATGAAGGGCAAATATATGGAAAAAAAATAGTTCATACTCCAGTAAAGCCATATATGCCAATGGATCAAGTTCCTTTCCCTACTTATGGAGACAAACAAACTTATAGTATTACTTCAATAAACAGCGATAATCCTATTTTATTAAATGAAGATGTGCTTGTTAACGAACAATGGGCTTTTGTTCATATTGGTAGAGGCTGTGTTTTTAGATGCACGTTTTGCATTAATTCTATTCATAAAGATCCTACAGTCAGACTTAGATCTGTAGATAGAGTAATAGCAGAAATAAAATACATGCTAAGCAAATGCAAAAATATTAAAACTATATTTTTTGAAGATGAAATATTTCCTGTTAGAACCACGTTTTTGAAAGAATTTTGTGAAAAATACAAAAAAGAAATTAATATTCCTTTTTGGGTGTGCTTGTATCCACATATGTTAAGTGAAGAAAAGCTTAAAATGTTAAAAGACGCTGGCTTAATAGAAATAACGATGGGCTTACAAAGTGGATCTCAACGTATACGAAATGAAATTTATGACAGAAAAGATAAAAATGAGATGATATTAAAGGAAAATAAAATTCTCGCTAAACATGATGTGATGACCTATTACGATCTGATTATTAGAAATCCTTGGGAAGAAGAAAAAGATCTTGAGGAAGCTCTTGATTTAATACATGAACTTCAACGTCCATTTTATCTAAAAATTTATACTTTAGCTTATTATCCAAAACACCCAATTACCACAAGAGCTTTGAAAGAAAAGAAAGTTGATCCAAAAGAGGTTGATGCAACTATTGGTTATTTAGCAGTTACCACGCCACATAAAGTTTTGGCCGAAGAAAGCTATTGGGAAGATTCCCTTGTAGTTTGGCACAAGAAATTGAGAAAAAGAATGTTGAGTGGATTAAAAGATGAATCTTATTATTTGCTAATGTCTTACCATGGTTATTGGTTTATACCAAAATTTGTACTGAATTTTTTATATAATAGATTCAAAAAAAAAAGCAGATGGGAACTTTATTTTTTTGCTTATGTGTTGGAGAAACTTTTAGTTATTAGAGGTTATACTATTACTCAATATGCGTTAATTACACTCACAAGATTAAAACAAAGAGGTATTATATGGGTAATTGGCAAAATATTTAGCAAAGCTACAACAAAAATAACGCGAACAATAACTTCAACTTCATCTGGAAGTGTGTCTGTTATTAAAGAAGTTCTTTATAAAAGAAATTAAAAATACTCATAAAAATTTACATCAATGAAAAAAATAACCATCATAGATTATGGATGTGGCAATCTATTGAATCTCATTAGAGCAATTAAGTTTTTAGGTTACGAAGTTGAAGCAACAAATGATAAAAAAAAAATAATAAATTCCTCTAATCTAATCTTGCCTGGCGTAGGAGCATTTGGTAATGCGATGCAGCAATTAGATAAACATAATTTACAAGATGTTATAAAAGAATATGTAAAATTAAATAAACCTCTTCTTGGCATATGCCTAGGAATGCAAGTCTTATTTAGTGAAAGTCATGAATTTGGCGTTCATAAAGGCTTAAATTTAATTAAGGGTTCAGTTATTAAAATTTCAAGCAAAAAACACCAAAGTATAAAAGTACCACACACAGGATGGAACGAAATACACCCCATTAAAAAAAATGAAGAGTGGGATTGTAAAATTTTAAAAAAATCATTAATAGGAAAAAATTTTTACTTCGTGCATTCATATGTGTGTTTAACAAAAAATAAAGAAAATACAGTAGCTTTTAGTAATTATTATGACATATCAATCCCAGCAGTAGTTTCTTTTAATAATGTATATGGATGTCAATTTCATCCTGAAAAAAGTGCAGATAGTGGATTAATTGTATTAAATAGTTTTTGTGAAATTTAAGTGAAGAATAAATTTATACTAGGCTCTGCAAATTTTAATCAATTATATGGAATAAAAAGCAATTTCATAAAAAATATTGAGATTAAGAAATTACTTAACTTTGCCAACAAAAATAAAGTTAAAACAATAGACACTTCACCAAAATATAAAAATGCCGAAAATATAATTGGTTCTATTAATAAAAATAGATTTAATATTATATCAAAAATTCCAAAGCTACCTAGAAAAATTAAAAAGAAAAATATAGATAAATGGATAAAACACAAAGCAAATATATCTTTAAAAAATTTGAAAATAAAAAAATTTGATTGTTTAATGTTAAATAACTCTAATTCTCTATTAAGTAAAAATGGAAATGAAATTTATAAAAGTTTAAGAAATATAAAAAAAGAGGGTCTTACAAAAAAAATTGGTATATCAATTTATGATTTTAAAACATTAAATAAAATTATAAAAAAATTTCAGTTCAATGTTGTGCAAGCCCCAATGAATATTTTTGATCAAAGATTAATTAAAACAGGATTCTTAAAAAAACTTAAAAAAAATAAAATTGAAGTTCATATTAGATCAATTTTTTTACAAGGGTTATTACTTTTAAAATACAAACAAATTCCTAAAAAATTAAAATTCTTAAAAAAAGACTGGATCGAATGGGAGAATTGGTTATTAAATAAAAAAATAAACCCATTAAAAGCCTGCGTATCATTTGCTTTAAGCCACAAACAAATAGACGGAATAGTTATTGGTTGTGATAGTAAAAATCAACTAAAACAAATCTTAAAAGAAATGAAAGTAAAAAGAAAATTTTCATTTTATAAATTTAATAAAAAAAATAGTGCATTAATTGATCCGCGCATATGGACTGCAAAATAAAAATGAAAACTATAATAATAGTTCAAGCTAGAATGGGTTCAACAAGATTACCTGGAAAAGTAATGAAAAAAATTAATGACATTCCAATAATCGGCATTATTTTGAAAAGATTAAAAAAAACTAAACAGGCTGATAAAATTGTAGTTGCTACGTCGAAAAATAAAGAAAACAAATTATTAATAAAATATTTAAAAAAAACAAAGGCAAATTTTTTTTGTGGTAGCAATAATGATGTTATTAATAGATATTATAAAACTGCAAAAAAATATAAAGCAAATATTATTGTTAGAGTTACAGCAGATTGTCCTTTGGTTGATGTAAAAATTGTGGACGAATTTATTAATCGATTTAAAAAAAATAAACCAGAATATCTTTCAAACTGTTTACCTTGGACTTATCCAGATGGTTTAGATGTAGAAGTTTTTAGTTATGAATTGCTCAAAAAAGTAGAAAAAAAAGCTACAAAGTCTCAAAGAAAAGGTGGTGGAGTTATAATAAAATATTTAAAAGATAATCCGGGTTTAGTAAAAACAATTAATGTTAAATGTCCAATAAAAAATTTACCAAAATATAGATTAACAGTCGATGAAGAAGTTGATTTAAAATTGGTTAAGAAAATTTATGAATATTTTAGTCCGAATATTTATTTTAATTTTAGAGATATAATAAAATTTGCGAAAAAAAATAAAAATCTTTTTAAAATAAATTCAGATATAAAATTGAATGAAGGGTCAAAATTAGATAAAGGACCAAAACTTTGGAAGAGAGCAAGTTCAATAATTTTAGGGGGAAATAGCTTGTTATCTAAAAATCCAAATTTATTTTTACCAAACAAATGGCCTACATATTTTAGCAAAGCTAAAGGTTGCAAAGTTTGGGACTTGCAAAATAAACTTTACACAGACATTTCTTTAATGGGGGTGGGAACAAATATATTGGGATATTGTAATAGCAAAGTTGATAATGCAGTTAAAAACGCAGTCAATAAAGGAAATTTAAGTACATTAAATTGTGCCGAAGAAGTTTTTTTAGCAGAAAAATTATTGGACATGCATCCATGGGCAGGGAAAGTAAAATTTGCAAGAACAGGTGGAGAAGCAAATGCCATTGCAATTAGAATTGCGAGATCTGCTAGCGGAAAGGAAAAAGTAGCATTTTGCGGATATCATGGTTGGCATGATTGGTATTTAGCAGCAAATCTAAAAAATAGTAATAATTTAAATACGCATCTTATGAAAGGTCTTGATCCACTAGGTGTACCATCAAATCTTCGTAACACATCTTTTGGTTTTCAGTACAATAATATAAATGAATTAAAACGCCTTGTTGAGAAAGAAAATATTGGAGTAATTAAAATGGAAGTTTCAAGAAGCACTCAACCAAATATAAAATTTTTAAAAGAAGTTCGAGATTTGGCTACAAAAAAAAATATTGTTTTAATTTTTGATGAATGCACATCAGGATTTAGACAATGCTTTGGTGGTTTACACAAATTAATCAAAATCAATCCTGATATTGCAATATTTGGAAAAGCACTAGGTAATGGTTATGCTATTACAGCAATTTTAGGCAAAGAATCTGTTATGGACAGTGCAAAAAAATCCTTTATCAGTAGCACATTTTGGACAGATAGAATTGGTCCAGTTGCAGCAATAGAAACTTTACGAATAATGGAAAAAGAAAAATCATGGAAAAGAATTACTAATCTAGGTCAAAAAATAATTTCAATCTGGAAAAAATTATCAAAAAAGTACAAATTATCTATTAATATTTCTGGACTACCGTCTTTAGCAAAATTTACATTTAAAAGTAAAAATTCTCAGGAATATAAGACATTTATTACACAAGAGATGTTAAAGTATAAATTTTTAGCATCAAACGCTGTATATTTAAGCACTTCACATAATGATAAAATACTTAAAAAATATTCAGAGCATCTTGATGAAATTTTTTATAAAATTTCTGAATGTGAAAAAGGAAATTTAAATATATTTGATATCTTAAAATATCCTACATCATACACTCCATTTGGGAGATTAAATTAAAAAATATATTTATTTATGAAAAGAAATTTTCTTGTAACCACGAGTCTAACAGAAACTTGGGAAATGAAAGAAAATAATTTTTTTCTTGGAAAATGGTGCGAATTTCATAAATCTAATTCATCTAACAAATTAGAAACATTTAAAGAAATTAATGTTATTAATAATAGGTATCATTGGGATGATGTTGATAAAAAAAATAGAGACTATAAGTATGTTGAAAAAATATTAAATCAATTATTGGAATTATTTTCTAAAAAATTATCTATAATTCATAATGTTGATGAAAACAAAGAGTATTGGAGAATAGTTATTTCCAGCTGGTTAGGCGTCTATTTGACAACAATGTTTGATAGATGGGAAACAGTTAGAATTTTTTTTGAAAATAATAAAGATAAAAATTTTTATTCAAATTATATATCTTTTAATAATTTAGATTATATTCCGTTGGATTATCAGGATCATATACAAAATACTCAAAGCGATATTTGGAACCATATAATTTTTTTAAGATTATTTGATTTTTTAAAAATTAAAAATATTTCATTAATAAAAAAAAATTCATTAAAAAATTCTTTTACAGAGAATAATCCATTAAAAAATTATTTTGCAGAAAATAAATTAACAAAAAAAAATAAGTTAAATTTAAAATCTAAAATAATAGAATTTGCAGATGATTTAATTTCAAAATTTGCTTTTAACTACAACAAAGTAATTTTTGATAGTTTTTACTTTCCTAAAAAAGAGTATTTAGGAATTTGTTTAAGATCCAAAATAATTCCTTGCAAGTATTCAAACTTCTTCGATTTTGAGATTAAAAATTCTTTTAATAATGACAAAAGAGAAAAATTTAAAAAATTATTATTAAATTTTGAGACCAAAGATTCTTTCATAAAATTTATACTACTCAATATTTATAAAGATATTCCAAGATCCTATATAGAAAATTTTGAATTAATAAAAAATAAAATTCTACCTTATGCTCAAAAAAAAAAGGTTATTTTATCTATGTACTCATTAGTTGGTAATGACAATTTTAAAGTATATTTAGCTGAAACAAAAAAAGTAGGATCTAAGTTTATATATACTGAACATGGAGGAGGTTTGCCTTATGAAAACGATCCTCGATTTGATTTACTCCATAAGGTCTCTGACAAATGGATTGTATGGGACAATACTAAAAAAGATAAATCTTTTTTACACCTAAGTCCAACTTTGCCGATTATTAAATTTAAAAATTCTAAAAACGGCAATGATTGCAGTATTATATTTTATGAACAGCCAAAATATCCTTTGAAATTTACAACTGGACCAGATCTTGAACAATCAGTTAATTTTTTTTATGAAATTACTGAATTTGTTAAAAAATTAAACCCTGTAATTAAAGAGAAGGTAAAGTTTAGAGTAAAAGCAAATAGAGGTTTTGATGCTGGAAAAAAATTTTCAGACACTTTTAGTGAAAAAAATGTTGATCAAGATTCATCAAAAAACCCATACTCAAACCAAATTTTAAATTCTAAATTGATTATAGTTACATATCCTCAAACTGCTTATTCAGAAGCTATGTATTCTAATGTTCCGACAATATTACTTATAAAAAAAAAATTTTGGAATTTTTCTGAATCAGCACTAAACATGTTTGATGATTTGAAAAAAAATAAAATGGCTTTTGATGATTTTGATGAAGCAAAAAATCATATAAATAAATATTGGAACAATATAGATTCATGGTGGAAATCAGAAAATATCCAAGGTGTAAGAAAAAAATTTTTAGAAAATTTTTTTAATGTTAAATCTAATTGGAATAATGAGTGGTCAGATTTTATTTATTACCTATCATCTTCTAAACATTAGTACATAATAATATATGAAATATCTAGTTACTGGAGCAGCAGGATTTATTGGAATGCACACCTGTTTAAAATTGATGGAAAAAAATCATAAAGTGATAGCATTGGATAATTTAAACAGTTATTACGATATAAAATTAAAAAAAGCTAGATTAAATATTTTAAAAAAAAATAAAAAATTTAAGTTTTATAAAATAGATATTACAAACAAAAATAAAATAAAAAAAATATTTAAAAAATTTGCCCCATCCCACGTTATTCATCTTGCGGCACAACCCGGGGTTAGATATTCAATTAAAAATCCAGATGTTTATACAAAATCAAATTTGTTAGGTTTTTCAAATATACTTGAATGCTGTAGAAATAACAGAATTAAGCATCTTATTTTTGCGAGCAGCTCCAGCGTTTACGGAGGAAATTTAAAATTTCCTTTTAGTGAGAAAGATAATGTAGATCACCCGATTAGCTACTATGCAGCTACAAAAAAATCTAACGAATTAATGGCTCACTCGTATAGTTGCTTATTTAAAATTCCAATTACAGGTTTAAGGTTTTTTACCGTATATGGACCATGGGGTAGACCAGACATGTCATTATTTTTATTTACTAAAGCTATAAAAAATAATTTGCCAATAAAAGTTTTCAATAAAGGTAATATGTATAGAGATTTTACCTATATAGATGATATTGTAGAAGCAGTTTATAAGATTTCTAAAAAAATTCCGAAATTAAAAAGAAAATTTAAAAGTAAAAAAATGTCACTAAATAATAGCTTTGCGCCATATAAAGTATTTAACATAGGAGGCAATAAGCCATTAAATTTAAAGTCATATATAAGCATTCTTGAGAAAATTTTAAAAAAAAAAGCGAAAAAAATTTTTTTACCTATTCAAGCAGGAGATATTAAATATACTCATGCAAGTTTAATAGAATTAAAAAAATGGATTAATTTTAAACCGAAAACAAATTTAAAACATGGAATAAAATTATTTGTTGATTGGTATAATGATTTTTACAAATAATTTATTTAATTGGGAAATAAAATGAAAAATAATTCAAATAGGACTATTGCTATTATAATGGCTAGAGGTGGGTCAAAAGGGCTTGAGAAAAAAAATACAAAAATTTTAAATGGTAAACCTTTAATTGCTTATTCAATTCAAGATGCAATAAATTCTGGTGTTTGCGATACTGTACTTGTTACAAGTGAGGATGACGAAATTATTAAAATATCAAAAAAATATGGTGCGACAGTCTCATTTAAGAGACCAAAAGAATTAGCAGAAGACTTTGTTCCTCCCGAACCTGTAATTCAACATGCTCTTAAAGAACATGAAAAAATTACTAATTCAAAATTTGATATTGTAGTTTATCTGCAACCCACCGACATATTTAGACCCAAAAATGTTATAAAAGATTGTGTTTTAAAACTTCAAAACAATCCAAAGATCGATACAGTTTTTTCTGCATACAAAACTCATAAACATTTTTGGAAAAAAAATCAGGATGGAACTTTTAGAAGAATAACTGATGGAACCTACGACTCTAGGCAGAAAAGAGGGGAGAATGTAACTTTTAGGGAAGACCAGGGAGTTGCTTGTGCTTTTAGAGCTAAATTAATCAGGGATCATGGAGTGAGAGTTGGAAAAAATGTTGATATTATTGAAAACGAAGATTTTAGAACATCAGTTGATATTCATTATGATTTCGATTTTTGGCTTGCTGATACTCTTAAGTCAAAGGAATATTCAAAATCTGGAATTTTTCAAGATGAATTTCTTGGAGCAAATTCAAAATTTTGGTCCCAAAGTATTAGAAATGGTTATATTCGATCTCATTTAATATTTGCTATGCACGAGACAGGCGTTTTTGAAGTTTTAAAAAAAAATAAAAATTTAACTGTTAAAGAAATTGCAAAAAAAACAAATTTAAATAGTTTTTTATTAAATGGGGTTTTAAATTTTCTTTACCATTCCGATAAAATTTTATCAAAAAGTAATGATAAATTTAATCTTACTAAATTTGGCCTAAATAACTTATTTACTGACCCAGTTCTTGCCATGTCTTACGGAGCTGTAGGAGCTTATTCCTGTATTCTTACCGAGTTAGTTCCTTCTTTAAGAAATAAAAAAAAATACGGAAAGGACTATATTAGAGCAGGAGATTTAATTGCAAAGGGAAGTTATTATACCGGCAGAAAAAATTATCCTTGGATAGTTAATAACATGAAAAAACTAGGAGTTAAGAAAGTTGCTGATCTTGGTTGTGGATCTGCTGATGTTTTAATTAGTCTATGCGAAGAAGATAAAAACTTAAAAGGAGTTGGTGTAGATATATCTCAAGATGCCTTAAAAGAAGCAAAAACCCGAGTTAAAAAAAGAGGATTATCAAAAAGAATCTCATTAGTTAGGGGAGATCTATATAAACCAAAAACTTATTCAAAATCTCTTCAAGATGTAGATGCATTTAATGCTGTAATGGTGATGCATGAATTTTTAAGAGATGGAAAAGAAAAGGTTACTAAAATGTTTAAAGACATGAAAAAAGAATTTAAAGGGAAATACTTTTTTCTAGGCGAATTCGACAGTTTAGAGGATGAAGAATATCAAAAGATGCCATATCCGGATAGAATACATTTTTTATTTTATCAGCACGTTATACATCCTCTGACCTGGCAAGGATTAGGTTTTAAGGAGGATTGGTTAGAAATATTTAAAAATGCAGATATAGAAGTAATTAAAATGGAGGACAAGCTTAATTTTAGATTAGTACAATTTATATTAAAATTTTAATTTTAGAATACAACCTATGAAAAAACCTTTAGTTTCAATAATTGTTAGAACAAAAAACGAAGAAAAATATATTAAACATTGTCTTGAAAAAATTAGATTACAAACTTTTAAAAATTGGGAAGTCATAATAGTAGATAACTTTTCAACTGATTTAACTGTAAATAAAGCTTTACAATTTACAAAAAAAATAATCAAAATTAAAAAATTTACTCCAGGAAAAGCAATCAATGAAGGAATAAAAGCTTCAAAAGGAAATATTATAGTTGTTATATCTGCCCATTGCATTCCAACAAATAAAAATTGGCTTAGCAATTTAATAAAAGGATTAAAAGATAAAAAAGTAGCTGGTGTATATGGAAGGCAAGAGCCAATGAAGTATACAAGCGATCTAGATAAAAGAGATTTACTAACTATTTTTGGTTTAGACAAAAAGGTTCAAGTCAAAGACACTTTTTTTCATAATGCTAATAGCGCTTTTAGAAAAGAAATTTGGAATAAAATACCATTCGATGAAAAAGTAACAAACATAGAAGATAGAATTTGGGGTGAAAATGTAATTTCAAAAGGTTATAAAATAATTTATGAACCCAGTGCTAGCGTTTATCATTTTCATGGTGTTCATCAAAACTTAAATGTAAAGAGAGCTAAAAGTGTTGTAAAAATATTAGAGTCTCTTGATAAATTTAAAAGAAAAGATAATTTTATAAATCATAAAGATTTAAGAATTCTAGCTTTAATACCTGTTAAAGGAAAATCAATAACTTTTGAAGGAACGCCCTTGCTAGAAAAAACATTAAAAATAGTAAAAAAATCTAAATTGATTACTGACGTGGTTGTTTCTACTGATGATAAAACCACAGCTAAACTTGCTAAATCCCTTGGCGCACAAGTACCCTTTATAAGACCTTCTTATTTATCAAAACCACAAACAAAAATATTAGATGTTTTGGCCTATAGTATCAAAAATTTGGAGAGAAAAAAATTTTATTATGATTTGGTTGTGGTGCTTGTAGATTCATATCCTTTTAGATCGGACGATTTAATTGATAAAATGATTCAACGACTCTTAGAGGAAGGTTCTGACACTTTAATTGCTGCTATTAAAGAAAGCAGAGGAATTTGGATGACAAATAAACAAGAAGTTAATTTAATTAATGATCCATCAATGCCTAGAAATCTTAAAAAAAAACATGCATTTATAACTTTACTAGGTTTGTGTTGTGTAACACATCCGTCAATATTAAGAGAAAAAAATATATTTAAAGAAAATTATTCAATTTATAAAGTCATTGATGTTTTGAACTCTATTGATATAAATAATTCGAAAAAGTCTAAAATGTTAGAAAAAAGATTAAACAAACTTAAATAATTTGGTATGGAAAATCAAAATAAAATTCGAATTGCTTTTGTAGGTTGTGGGAGAGTTGCAAGTCATTACAAGCTCCTTATGAATTCTAAAAATTTAAAAAATTTTAAAATCGTGTCTGTTTGTGATGATAATTTAGATAAAGCAAAAAAATTTGCCGAAGGTTTTAGTGAAAATTTTTTTGATAGTTTAGAAAAAATGACTAGTAAAAAAAATATAGATTTAGCAATAGTTTGTACACCTTCGGGAACGCATTACTCTAATACTAGTTTTTTAATAGATAAAGAAATTAATACATTAGTGGAAAAACCCTTAACATTAACTATACACCAATCACAAAAACTTAGTGATATGGCTGACAAAAAAAGGGTGATGTTAAATGTTGCGTTTCAAAATCGTTTTAATCCAGCGATTCAATTGTTAAAAAAAACTTTTCTAGATGGAAGATTTGGTAAAATTGTGACATCTACAGTTCGATTAAGATGGTGTCGCTATCAAAACTATTATGACGATCCGTGGCACGGTAGATGGAGTAACGATGGTGGAGTAATTAATCAACAGGCGATTCATCATATTGATGCTTTAAATTGGATAGTTGGACCAGTAGTAAAAGTTTGTTCTACGTCAACAAATCGCTTAAATAACCTAGAAGCAGAAGATACATTTGTTGGTATACTTCATTTAAAAAATGGAGGACTTGGAACCATTGAGGCTACTACAGCAGCAAGACCTGTAGATTTTGAAGCATCTATTTCTGTGGTTGGTGAAAAAGGAATGGCAGAAGTTGGTGGAATAGCTTTAAATAAAATAAAAATATGGCAATTTGTAAATCCAATCGATTCAGATAAAGATGCAATTGAAAAAAATTCACAAGAGGTGCCTACTGGGTATGGATTAAGTCATATTACACTTTTACAAAAGATTATTGATAGTTTACTAAGTAAAGAAAAAAAAAATATCATTTCTGCGCAAGAAAGCATATTAACAACTAAATTGATACATGCGTTATATAAAAGTGATGAAATTAAAAAATGGGTATCTTTAAGTGAAGAGCCTGTTTCTAAAAGATTAGGCAAAGATAATTAATATGAAAATAGAAAATAAATTTCCAACTAAGGATATAAGCGAAGAGGATTTGAAAAGTAAATTTCCTTTAGTTGCAAAAAAAAATTCTAAACATGTAAGCAAATTTGAAGTTAAAGGTATAGAATTTGGAGGTAGTCTTATACCAATTTTTGCCGGACCAAATATGGTTGAGTCTAGAGAATTAATTTTTGATGTAGCAGAAAATGTGAAGAAAAGAGGTGCTCATTTTTTAAGAGGTGGAGCTTTCAAACCGCTAACTTTTCCTTATAGAAGTGAAAAATATAGAGAGACTAGGGAAGACGGAATTAAGTGGTTGGATGAAGTTAAAAAGGAAATAAAAATACCAATTATTACTGAAATAATGGAGGAAAAATTTATACCTTTAATTAGTGAGGTTACAGATATTATTCAAATCGGAAGCAGAAATATGCAAAATTATCCTTTTCTAACAGCTTGTGCGAAAACAGGTAAACCAATTATGTTAAAAAGACATTATGGAGCTTCACTTAGAGATTGGCTGGGCGCTGCGGAATACATATTATACGAGGGAAACAAGAATGTAATATTATGCGAACGAGGTGTTTCAGTTCCTCATACACATAGATCAACTTCAAGGTTTTTAATTGATTTACAAGTAGTCCCAGCAGCAAAAGAATTAACTCACTTACCAATAGTAGTTGATCCTTCTCACGCAACATTTTGGAGACCATGGGTGCCATCAATGACTTTAGCAAGTATAGCTTCTGGTGCAGATGGTATAATGTTAGAAGTTCATCCCGATCCAAAAAATTCAGCAGTTGACCCTCTACAACCTATAGATTTTGAAGAATTTGGTGAACTAGTAAAAAAAATGAATCAAGTGGCAATCGCAAGTCAAAATAGAAAAGTAATTAAATAGTTGTCGTGTTAAAAATAAATAAATTTATTTTAAATAAAAAAATTTGCCCACTATATAAAAACTATACTGCTATTATTGGATTAAGCCCATCAAAAGGAGCAAGATCGCCCGCTTTATGGAATGCAGCATTTAAAGGATATAAAATTAAAAATCAGATGATACCCCTAGACGTGAATAGTAAAAAACTTTTTAAACTTTTAAATGCTTTAGAAAAAGACCCAAATTTTGTTGGCGGTTGCATAACAATACCTCACAAAGAAAGAGTGTTTAAGTGGCTAAAGAGAAGAATAACAAAATCTTCAAGAAAAATTGGTGCCGTAAATTGCATTTTTAGAGACCAATCAGGAAATTTAAAAGGAACAAATACAGATGGGGAAGCAGCCTTAGAATCTTTTAAAAGAAAATTCGGAAAAGTAAATAATAAAAAAATTATTCTTATTGGACCTGGTGGAGCTGGTAAAGCAGTATCTTCTTATTTTATTGCAGAAATGTTAAAAAAAAACAATCTAACAATAGTTGGAAGGTCTAAACTTTCTGAAAAATTTTCGAAAAAAATTGGTTCAAAATGGATTAATTTTAAAAATATTTCAAAAATTGATTTAAAAGAATTTGATACCGTTATTAATTGCTCCTCAGTTGGTTTTAATAACAACAAATCTCCATTGTCGTTTATGCAATTAAAAAATGCTTCAAAAAAATTGAGTGTTTTTGATATTATTTATAATCCAAAATTTACAAAATTAATTTCAGATTCTAAAAAAAATAATTTAGAGGTTTTGAATGGTTTAGATATGAATCTTCGTCAAGCAGTTCTAGCTTTTGGATACACTAATAAAAAATTAAAAAAAAATAAGAAAACTTTAAAATATATGCTTTCTGTAAAGTAAATAATCAAAAAACAAATTAATGAAAAATAATTCCCTCCGTTTGCCATATTTTTTTAAACCAAATTTTAAAACAGAACTAATACGCGTTGGTAAAGAAAATGATGGCGGATACTGTATTCCTAAAGAATCATTGAAGAATACATCTATCCTTTATAGTTTTGGCCTAAGTGATGACTGGTCATTTGAAAAGCAATTTAGGGAACAGTCCGGAGCAAAAGTAGTTTGTGTTGATTACAGCGTTACAAAATTATTTTGGTTTAAAAGATTTATTAAGGATTTAATAGAATTTTTTTTACTAAAATTTCGAACAAAAGAACAGTTTCAAAGATTTTTTTCTTTTTTTAGCTATAATCTTTTTTTTAATAATACTGATCCAATTCATATAAAATCTTTTTTTGGATCAAAAGGGTATTACGATCCAAATATAAAAAATGTCGAAATTATTGACATGGACGTGATTTTAAAAAAATGGATAGATAAAAATTTTTTTTTAAAAATTGACATAGAAGGGAATGAATATCGAATATTGGATCAAATTATTAAATATCAAGAAAGATTATCTGGACTAGTTATAGAATTTCACAATTGTGATTTGATGTTAGAAAAAATAAAACAATTTGTAGAAAGTCTCAATTTAGATTTAGTACATATTCATGTAAATAATTTTGGTATTACAACTAAAGATTGTTTTCCTACAGTCATAGAGTTAACATTTTCGCCAAAACAATATAATTCAAAGAGAGAAGAAAACGAAAGCGACTTTCCAGTAAAATTACTTGATCAACCAAATGATAAAAAAGAAAAAGATCTAAATATATCTTTTTTTTAACAATAAAAAAAATTTATTTTATTTAGCTAAAAAATAAAAGACTAAAAATTAAACATTTAACTTTTAAAAATACTATTTATGAAAACACTTTTACTCGTTGCCGGGAGTAGAGCAGGTTCAGAATTTTTTCAAAGTCTATTCGATGGACATCCTGAAGTTCTTCAATTCCCTGGCAATTCAATAACAAGTAAAAAGCAAATAGAATCTATATTGTCAGACGATCCTAATGAAATAGTTTCAAATTTTATAAAAAATCGTTTACACTTTTTTGACTCAAGGGTTGGTGAGGGAAAAATAGAAAGATATGATAGGTTGGGTGAAAATAAAGATCAATATTTTTTTGTAGATAAAGAAAAATTTAAAATAAACTTTTTGCTGATTTTTAAAAAAGAATTTAAAAATAATTATAGCAACAAATTACATCAGATAATATTAATGTTACACCAAGCATACGCAAAAACATGCGGTCATGATATTAGTAAAAAAAAAATTATGATAATAAACACTCACGAAGTTGAGTTTACTAGATATTTTGCAAAAAAAATAAGCAATGTAGATTTTGACATAATACATACTATAAGAAATCCATTATCCTCTATAAGCTCATCAGTAAAAAATTGGATACGCTATGACGGGGGAAAACATTTTTTTGCTAAATCTATTTATTTTCAAATAGATTTAATTGTAAATGGAATTAAAGAATTAAAGAAAATAAACAAAAGAATTTTTTTAGTTCAATTAGAAATGTTACATAAAAATGATTTTGAAGTTATGAAAGATTTTTGTAATACATATAATTTAGAATATAAAAATTGCCTAAAATATTCTACATTTTTTGATTTAAAATGGTGGGGAGATAAGGTAAGCGGAAAAGATCTAAACGGTATTAACAAAGACTTTAAAATTACCTTTGATGAAAAAATATTTTATAATAGAGATATAAAATTTTTAGAATATATTATGAAAGATTATATAATATTTTACGGGTATAAATTTACTACAGAAACTTCAAAAATTATTTTCAATTTACTTCCAATGAAATGTGAATTAATTACTTGGAAAAATAGTATAAAGCATAAAAAGATAAAACATATTTTATCAATTCCCTTTTTTTATTTTAAAAGACTTTTTTATGTCAATAGATATTCACAAAAAAATTTAAAAATGCCCGAATCTTTTGGGCTAAATTCAAAAAAATAATATTTTTAATAAATCTAAATTGTAATGAAAAAAATAAATAAAATAGCGATAGTTTGGGAGTCTGATACTGGAGGAGGTGTAAATAGTTACTTAAGATATTTGTTACATTCTAAAGTTTTTTTAGAAAAAGAAATAACTATCTTTACTAATTTTGAAAATCAAGGAGCTAAACCCTTAATGAAAGATTTAGCAAAGCTAAAAAATATAAAATTTATCTTTTTCAAATCTTTTTTTGATGGAGAGAGAAAAAACTTGTTAGAAAAAATAATTTTCTATTTTTTGAATCCAGTTTTTCTTTTATTAACAGTTTTTAAATTTAAAAAAATTTTATCAAATTCAAATTTTGACGTGTTGCTTTGTGAATGTGGAAATTATGGAATTTTTCGAAGTGAACAAGCGGCAATTTTAGCATCAAAAAATTTAAGAATTCCGGTAAAAAGTATGGTTATACATCATGCTTGTCAAAAACCCCCTTTGTTTATGGGTGCAATTTTCAGAATAATTGATTTTCTTTTAATAAGAAATCTTACAAGTTTAATAACTGTATCAGAAGCAACGAAGAAAACTTTGTCTCATAATTCTAATTTATTAGAAAGTGGAAGATTGCAAGGGCACGTTATTCATAATGGGGTTCCAATAAATAATTTTGAAAGAAAAAATTATTTAAGCTCAAGACTAATTAAAGATAATCCGTCCGCATTAAAAGTGGGAATGGTTTCAAGATTGAGTCCAGACAAAGGTCATGAAAATCTTATTTTAGCATTTTCTAAACTTTCTCCTGAATATCAAAAAAAAATGATAGTTCTTATCGTTGGAGAAAATGAGGGAAATCAAAAAAATAAATTAAAAAAACTTGTAGAAAATTTAGGTTTAGAAAATAGAATAGAATTTTTAGACTATGTTGATATTGATAGTAAAAAAATTATTTTAAGCTTAGATCTTTTTTTATCTCTGACTATAAGTTTCGAGGGATTTGGTTTGTCAATAGCTGAAGCTATGAGCGTAGGAACTCCAACTTTAGCAACTGATGTTGGGGCAGTTACTGAATTTTTTGATAACGAATGTGGAAAATTGATTAGATTTTCTAAAATAGAAGACATTAAAAATTCTTTGGTAGACTTTTGTGATAACAAGAAAGTTTGGGATACAAAAGCTCAATTTGCAAAAAACAAGATAGAAAAACATTTTAATGCTGATAAAATGGGAATTGATTATTTAAATCATCTCAATTTAAAATTTAATCAGAATAGATAAAAGCTAAAAACCTTCTAATTAAAATAATTTAAAATTATACTTTTAATGATTAAAAAAATTATTAAAAAATTTATTCCAAAAAGTGTCTTAAAGTTTAAAGAAAAAATTCTTATTAAAAAAATAAGAAATAAATTTTCTAAAATGAATAATAAAGAAATTTTTGAAGAAATATATTTGAAAAAATTGTGGACGCCAGAATTTAAAAAATATGAAAATAAATTTTATTCTGGAGTTGGCTCCTATTTTCCTGAATTAGTAAATGAATATTTAGAAAAGATAGAAAATTTTTTACTTTCTTTAGGATACAAGCCTAACGTTGTAGATTTAGGTTGTGGAGATTTCGTTCTTGGATCAAAAATCAGAAAATTCTGTAAAAATTATATTGCCATAGATATATTTGATGATTTGATTTCATATAATAAAAAGAAATATGAAAATTTAAATATAGATTTTAGGGTTTTAGATATCACTCAAGACAAATTACCAAAAGGAGATGTATGTTTTGTTCGTCAAGTTTTTCAACATTTGTCTAATGAATCAATTATGAATACTATTAGTGAAATTAAAAAAAAATATAAATATTTGATAATCACAGAACATTTGCCAAAATCTAAAAATTTTGTTGCTAATATAGACAAACCAACAGGACCAGATACACGTCTTTATGAAAATAGTGGAGTTATTTTAACTTTGCCTCCATTTAATCTTAAAGTTTTCAAAGATACTGATATTTGTGAAATCTACTCAGATTCTATAGAAGGGGTTCTAAGAACAAACATTTTACAACTATATAAATGAAAAATAAATTTAATATCTTTAAGCAATTTAAAAATAAAACAGTTTTAGTAACAGGACATACTGGATTTAAAGGATCTTGGTTAACTTTGTGGCTGACTTTATTGGGGGCTAAAGTAATTGGATTATCTATTAACATTCCCTCAAAACCATCTCATTTTAAGGTTATAAAATTAGACAAAAAAATTAAACATAAAGTAGTGGACATAAGAAATTTAAGACTATTAAAAACAACCTTCAAAAAATATCAGCCAGATTTTGTTTTTCATTTAGCTGCACAAGCATTAGTTAAAAAATCTCATTTTGATCCTGTTTATACTTGGCAAACAAATACAATGGGTACGTTGAATGTTTTAGAGTCGTTAAGAGATATAAAAAAAAATTGTGTTGCTGTTTTAATAACAAGTGACAAAAGCTATAAAAATCTTGAAATTAAAAGAGGATATAATGAAACAGATATTTTAGGAGGCAAAGATCCGTATAGCGCTTCAAAAGCATCTGCAGAATTAGCAATTCAATCTTACATTAGCTCGTTTTTTAATATAAAAAAAACAAAAGTATTAATTAGTGTGGCTAGAGCAGGTAATGTTATTGGAGGAGGAGATTGGTCTGAAAATCGATTAATACCAGATTGTATAAAATCTTGGTCAAAAAATAAAAAAGTTTTAATTAGGAACCCCAAATCAACAAGACCTTGGCAACATGTCCTTGAAGCTGTGTGGGGATATTTAGTTCTAGCAGCAAGTCTTAAAAAAAATAAAAAACTTCATGGCGAAGCTTTTAATTTTGGACCAGATCATAATAAAAATTATAGTGTAATATCTTTAGTAAGTTTAATAAAAAAAACTTGGAAACAAGCATCTTGGAAAATTTTTGAAGAAAAAAAATTTCAAGAATCCAACTTATTAAAATTAAATAGTAACAAAGCTAAAAAAATACTTAAATGGCGTAGCATTTTAAGTTTCAAAGAAGCTATCAATATGTCCGCCCTTTGGTATAAAAATTTTTACTTAAAATCAAAAAAAATGGATGAAATTTCACTAAATCAAATTAAAGAATATGAAAAACTTTTAAAAAAAAGGTCAAAAATATAAAATTATGAAAGTTATTTTATTAGCAGGAGGATTTGGAACTAGATTATCTGAGTATACTAAAACCATACCTAAGCCCATGATAAATATTTTAGGTAAACCTATATTATTTCATATCATGAAACATTATGCAAAACATGGCTTTAAAGATTTTTATATTACTTTGGGTTACAAGGGAAAAATAATCAAAAAATTTTTTAGCAAAAAGTTTTTTGATTGGAATATTAAGTTTATAGAAACTGGTAAAAATACTATGACCGGAGGAAGAATAAAAAGATTAGAAAAATTTATTGGAAACGAAACATTTATGGTTACATATGGGGATGGTTTATCAAACATAAATTTAAAAAAATTATTAAAATATCATATAAAAAATAAAAAGCTTGTTACGCTTACCGCTGTAAGGCCTCCCGCAAGGTTTGGCATTTTAAAATTGAATGGTTCATGCGTAAGTTATTTTAAAGAAAAATCAAAACTTGATGAAAATTGGATAAATGGTGGTTTTTTTGTTATGGAACCAGAGTTTTTCAAATTTTTAAAAAATGACAAAACAATCTTAGAACGCGCACCCCTGGAGAAAGTAGCAAAAAAAAAACAATTAGTAGCATATAAACATGAAGGATTTTGGCAGTGCATGGATACCAAAAAAGATAAAGATCAATTAACTAAAATTTTAAATAGCAGAAAATATTACTTATAAATTTTATAAAAAATAATTAAAATTTTATTTTCATAAATAAAATTTTAATAAATCCATTATGAATCAATCATCAAACATTCCTTTAGTTAGTATAATAATTAACTGCTATAATGGAGAAATACATTTGCGTGATTGTATTAAAAGTATTTTATCCCAAACTTATAAAAACTGGGAACTAATATTTTGGGATAATCAATCAGAGGATGGGAGCGAAACAATATTTAAAAGTTATAAAGATAAAAGATTTAAATATTTTAAAGCAAACAGTCACACTTCACTTTACAAAGCTAGAAATTTTGCAATTAAAAAAGCAAACGGCGAATTGTTATCATTTATTGATGTAGATGATTTGTGGGAAAATAATAAATTGGAACTGCAAGTTGAATTATTTAATGATCCAAAAATATCTTTAGTATACAGCAACTTATGGATTATAAAAAATAAGTTAAAAAATAAAAAAATTTTTCAAAAGAAAGATTCACCAAGCGGTTTTATCTATAAAAAATTACTAAACGAATACAATATTGGTATTATCACAGTAATTTTTAGAAAAAGTATAATTAAAAGCATTTCAAAAATTTTTGATGAAAGATTCTCAATTATTGGAGATTTTGAATTTTTTTTAAGATTATCTAAGTCATATTATTTTCATTATATAAATACTCCCTTAGCGTACTACAGAATTCATGATAAAAATTATTCTAGTCTTCATGTGGAAAAGGAAATGGAGGAAATTGATATATGGTTAAAAGAAAATAAAAATGAAATTAGCCATCAACAATTAAAAAAAATTAAAAAACAAACTATTCTAAGAAAATTATTACATTTGAAATTTAATAAAAATTATAAAAACTGCTTTAAAATTTTAATGCAAAATTATACCAGTTTTATAATATTTAAGATGTTGATAATAATCTTTACACCTATATATATACTAAAAAAAGTTTCACGATTTCATATCTAGATGAATTACGAAATAAAACTATTTTCAAAATTTAATGAAGAATTAAAAAAAAATTGGATGATTCTTGAAAAAAATTCACATCATACTTGTTTCAATAGTTTAGTGTGGGTACAAAATTACTTATCATCCTATAGAGATAAAAAAAACTTAATAGAATTAAAAATATTTGTTCTTTTTTATAAAAACGAACCTGTTTGCATTTTTCCATTTGAGATAATTAAAAAATACAAAATTAAAATATTACAATGGGCTTGCGATTTAAACTCAGATTATAATGCTCCGGTGCAAAAAAAAAATTTTTCTTTTCAAAAAGAAGTATTCGAGGAGATTTGGAATAAAATTGTTAAAATGATTCCTGAAGTTGATATAATATATTTAAAAAAACAAATTAATTATTTTGAAAATGAAGATAATCCTTTTATTAATTTTTTAAAAAATTCAGAAGAGGGTAGTATTTATCAAATTCTTTTACCAAAAGAATGGCAAAGTTATACAAATAAAATTTTAAAAAAAAAATTCTACCTAGATTTAATGAGAACAAAAAGATTGATCAAAAAACAAGGAAAAGTTGAATTTATTATTGCAAAGAATTCTCAAGAAAAAAGAGATTTTTTAGATATTTTAATTAATCAAAAAAAAGAGAGTTTGGTTAAAGGTAACAATGAATCTTTTAGTGAAAAGGATTTAAATTTTTATAAAAATTTTGAAAAATATGAATACAAGCATTATAATACTCAGGTTAGCGCTATTAAACTAAACGGTGAATTTATTGCTATGCACTGGGGAATAGTAAATCAAAACTATTATTATTACTTGATTCCTTCAATGAAGGAGGAAAATTTTAAAAAATTTTCTCCTGGTAAGTTACTTCTATCTTTACTGATAAGATGGTCGATTTCTAAAAGAATAAAAATTTTTGATTTTGGCTTAGGTGAAGAATTGTATAAAAGTAAATGGTCAAATAAGAAAAAAAATATTTACAATTATATCAAACTTAAAAATTTAAAAGGAATTTTTTTTTATATAATTTTAAAAATTAGACAATCCATCAAAAAAAAAAAGAGTTTTAATTAAAATGAATTTAAATTTTTTTAAAAATGGCAATGCTATTTTAAATTATCATAGAATTTGTCCTGATAACGATCCATATAAACCTAATGATGAATTGGTTGTGTCTGTTAAGAAATTTAAAGAGCAACTTATTTTTTTAAAGAAAAATTACAATATAGTTTCACTAGATGAAATTTTAAATTTTAAAAAAAGTGATCAATTAAAAGTTTGTATCACATTTGACGATGGGTATAGAGATAATTTAATTCATGCCTTGCCAATTTTAAATGAACTTAATGTGCCAGCTACCATTTATGTCATAACAAAATTTTTGGAAGGGGAATTTAATATATGGTGGTATGAATTAGAAGATTATATTTGGCAAAATAATAAAAATATTAAATTTGAATTTAATAAGAAAAAATACAATTTTTCTATTAACAATGACAAAGAGAAAATTAAATGTTTTGAAAAATTAAATCAAATAATTAAAAATTTTTCTGTAGTTGAAAGGGATAATTTTTTAAAGGAATTGACTCAAACAGATAATAGAAAGCAATATAAAGAAAAACTTTTATCAAAAGATGATTTAATATTTCTTAGTTCAAATCCACTGATAACTATAGGAGCACATTCCCACAATCATCTAAGTTTAAAAAATTTAGAACATGAAGAATGTATTAATGAGATTAAAATGTCAAAGCGAGTTCTAGAAAGTACGATCAGTCGAGAAATAAAGCATTTTTCTTATCCTTATGGATCAAAAAAAGATGCAGGAAAAAGAGAATTTAAAGTAGTAAAAGATTTAGGTTTTAAATCAGCAGTGACAACCACCATTGGAAAATTGTCAGAAAAAAGACTATTTAATTTACCTAGAATACATATGAACCAAAAAACTAATGAAAAAATTTTAAAATTTAAGCTTTCAAACAAGTACTATTTATATAGAAAAGTAAAAGAATTTATAAATTAATATTTTATTTTTTTAATTCTTTAACAAATTTAAATCCAGATTTTTTAATTGCTTTTATACTTTTAATATTATGAGAAGTTGAATATATTAGTAACTTCTTTTTTTTAAATTTTTTCCTTATAATTTTTAATAATAATTTATAGTAACCTTTATTTCTAAATTCCTTTTCAGTGAAAAAATCATACAACGTATAATAATTTTTAGTAGGGATTTTCTTATTAATTTCATCAATATACCAACTTTTTCCGAAAAAAATCCACCCAGAGCAGATAATTTTATTTTTTAATTTTATTCCGATGAATTTAGAGTTTTTGTTAAATCTACTTAATTTAGATAAATCTTTTTCAAAGTAGTTCTTGATTGGTTTGTTATTTAAGATTTTATTTTTAGATTTAATATAAAAAATTGAAGTACCTTTACTATTAAATTTTTTTATTTTTGCATAAGATTCAAATATATAAATTTTTAAAAAGTACTGATAAATTGATTTTAAAAATTGTCTTATAAAAAAAATATTAAATTTATTCATCTTGATTATTAATTTTTATTAACATTTTATGACACAAAACAATTGCAGAAATTAATACTAAATAAGTAGCGTTGTTTGATGTAAAGATGCTTCCTGTACTTCTTAAAGGTATTGTTTCAAGAATTAAACTAATAATCGATGCTAGCAAAATAGCTTTTTCATAACTAACATCGTTTAAAAATTTAAGGTTTTTGTAAATATAGATTAAAAACATTAATGCAATTATTATTATTATTACAAGGCCAACAATTCCCGTCTCAGTTAAAATTTCAAAATAATAATTATGAGGATGGGTAGAGCAAAGCAAATTTTTCTTGTCAGGATGCAAATCTTCTCCCATGTATGTATCTGGTCTTTTTTCTAACTCCCAACAATCTCCTCTAAAAGATTTTATTCCATTTCCAAATATTTTATTTTGTTTCCAAGTTTCTATTGAGGCTAGCAAAACTCTTTTTTGCATACTGTCAAATTTTACTTCATAAAATATTTTTTTAGATTTTACAGATACATCTTTTTCAATATTTTCTACTTTTGCATGCGTTACATATGTTTTGGAAAATAAAGGTATTATACTATTTACACTTTGATAATAAGATTTATAAGCGTTGTAAATATATTTTTTGTAAGAATCATTTGTATTAATTATTAATTGAAAAAGTAAAAATAAAGCTACAAAACTTACTGACACTATTTTTTTAAAACCTGGTTTAAATACAAAGAGTAAACACAATCCAAATAAAAATAAAACTATTGGCATTCTGTTTCCTGAAAAAAGCATACCAGAAGCTAATATACAAATTATAGCTACCGAGGAAAAAATTTTAATATATTTTTTTCTTTGAAACAAAAAAACTAAGAGAAAAATAGAAAAGAATGAAAATCTTAAAATATAACCACCAGCAATTTTTTCTTGACCAAAAAAACCTGTATTAGAAAAACCAAAACTTTTTAATCCTATAGTATTAAAACCTAAAAGATATTGTAAAATTAAATCTAATGAAACTAAGATTGAAGAAAAAGCTGCCACAAAGAAAAAATATCTTAAATTTAAAAAATTAAATTTACATAAAAAATATATTATCAATAAGAATAAAAAAAATCTAAAGAATAATATTGATTTAAATAATCTCTCTAAAACTGAGTTATCGTAGCCATACAAGTAGGTAGTTTTTATAAAACTTATTAAAGTAGAAATAAAAATTATTAAAAAAAATAAAAAAATAATTTTTAGAGCAAAATTAATTTTTGTTGTTAAAATTTTTGATTTTAAATGATAAATGCCTAGAATACATATTAATGATAAATTTAAATTTACAATTAAACTTCCGAGAATAAAACTGATTGGAAAAAAACCAAAAACTAAGTTTGTAAATAAATAAGGATCATCTGTAATTTTTTTATGAAATAAAGATTCTGCTTGAAACATATAATTAATATTGATTTCTAAATTATTTCTCTATATTTTGGAAGCACTTTAAAATGATTAGAAATTTTTAAGTTTCACATATTTTTCAAGATATGTACAAGTAAGTGTCGTCAGATAAAAAATATATTATATGAGTGTAGTTTTAATAACTGGATCGTGTGGGCTGGTGGGATCAGAGTCAGTCAAATTTTTTGCTTCCAAGGGATTTGATGTAATAGGTATAGACAATAATTCTAGACAAAGTTTTTTTGGTAAAGATGGTGATATCAATTGGGTAAAAATAAATTTAAAAAAAACCTATAAAAATTACCAACATGAAAACATAGATATAAGAAATTATTCAGCTTTAGAAAAAATATTTAAGAAGTATAAAGGTTCTATCAAGTTAATTATTCACGCGGCTGCTCAACCTTCACACGATTGGGCAAAAAAGAAACCTTTCATTGACTTTAATATAAACGCACTAGGGACACTTAATCTTTTAAATTTAACCAAAGTATATTCTTATGATGCCCCTTTTATCTTCATGTCGACAAACAAGGTCTATGGAGATACTCCTAATCTGCTGCCATTACGCGAACTTAATTCAAGGTGGGAAATCTCTAAATCACATAAATATTACAAAGGAATAAACGAAAGCATGAGTCTAGATAATTCAATTCATAGTTTTTTTGGAGCATCTAAATGTTATGGAGATTTAATTGTACAAGAGTTTGGTAAAAATGACGGTTTAAAAACTGTTTGCTTCAGAGCCAGTTGTATAACCGGACCCAATCATTCAGGAGCAGAACTACATGGCTTTTTATCTTATTTGGTTAAATCATCTTTAAAGAAAAAAAAATATTCTATATTCGGATATAAGGGTAAACAAGTAAGAGACAATATTCATAGCTATGATTTAATAAAATGTTTTTGGAATTATTTTAAAAAACCTAGAAAAGGCGAGATATATAATATTGGTGGCGGTAGAAAATCTAATTGTTCGATTATTGAAGCATTAAATTACGTAGAAAAATTATCAAACATAAAAATAAAAAGAATTTATAAAAAATCCAATAGGATTGGAGATCATATTTGGTATATTTCAGATACAAAAAAATTTAGGAAACATTATCCTGAATGGAAACAAAAGTATAACAACGAAAAAATAATTAAAGAACTAGTTTATCTTTTTCAAAAAAACTAAATTTTATTGAAAAATATTATAAATTTTTTTTAATTTTAAACTAAAATGCAATTAAAAGTTAATAACAGACTTATATCATTTTTTTTAATTTTTATTTCTATTTTTTCCTTTTTTCTTGGATTTTATTTTAATGAAAATTCTGCAGGGGCGGGATCCTATAATGGTGATATTTTAACTGTATGGAAAAATCTTCAGATATTTTTATCCAATGATTTAATTTCATCAATTGAGCACAAAGAATATATTACCAGTAGAACTCCCATAGTTTATTTATTTCATGAAATATTCAATCCTTTAACACACGATATAGAAAGTTTTAGACTTAGCGTATTAATATTTTCTTTGTTAATACCTATTTTATTTTTTTATTGTTTAAAACAAAAATTTGTAAAAGAGGATAATTTATTATTACTGCTAATTTCATCAACTATCCTTTTAAGCCCCTATTTTAGAACTAGTGCATATTGGGGTTTAGAAGAAAATTTTGGTATAGCTTTTTTATTATTAAGTTTTTTATTTTTAAATAATTTTTTAAATTGTGAAGAGAAAAAGAAAAATAAGATTCACATAGATTTGATAGCGTTAACCTTTTTTAGTTCGTGTTCATTATATTTTGATCAAAAATTGATTTTTATTCCATTGATATGCTTATTTAAAGTACTTTCATCTGATAAATTATTTAAATTTAAGTTTCTTTCTATTTTTTATTATTTTTTATTTTCATTACCATATTTTTATTTAATTATGTTATGGGGTGGCTTAATCCCATCTGCATTATTAGAAGGCAGAAAGTTAGGAAATGAAGTATTTTTAGAACATATAGGATATTTATCGACAATTATTGCATTTTATTTATTGCCGTTATTGTTGTTTAAAGGAAAATATTTAGCAAGTTTATTAGAAGATTTTTTTAAGAACAAACAAAATTATTACTTAATTTTTTTATTTGGAATTTATTTATTCTATATGATTGGTTTTTATGATTTTGAAAATCAACTATCTGCCGGCAAGGGTTTTATTCACAAAATATCACTCATTTTATTTAGTGAAAATATTTTTAGAATGATATTTGTTTATTTTTCATTTTTTGCATCTTGGATAATAATTTTGATTTATTTTGAAAATAAATTATATGATATTTTGATTTTATTTTATTTATTTATACTTTCAATATTTTTATGGCCTATGTTCCAGGAATATTTTGATCCATTAATATTGTTATTAGTTTTCACTTTTTTTACATCAAAAGTTTACATAAATTACAAAAATTCAATAATTCTTTTTGTCTATCTTTCCGTTTTTTTAAGCGGAGCAAATGTTTACTATTTGAATTTATTAAATTAAAACTGGTAAAATAAAAAATTATAAATGAAAGATGATTTAAGCAAAATAAGCATTGATATAATACTTCCAAATTATAATTCTGAATTATATATTTCCGAAACTATTAGCTCAGTAATAAATCAAACTTTTAAAAATTGGAAATTAATTATAGTGGATGGCAATTCAAATTCTGAAACTAAAAATATTTTAAAAAATTATAACAAATATCAAAATATAAATATCATTTGGTTAAAAAAAAATAAAAAAGCAGGCTTTTGTAGAAATCTCGCAATGAGAAACTCAAAATCAGAATATATAGCTTTTATCGATTCTGATGATATTTGGGAAGAAGAAAAACTCTATAAACAATTAAATTTTATGTTAAAAAATAATTATAATTTTACGTATACTAATTATTTACCTTTTAAATCAGACCAAAAAAAAAAAAATTTTAAAGTAATTAAACCATTAAAACATTTTACTTTTAAAAAATTTATTAAAAATACATCAATTGCAACTAGTACTATGATGATTAAAAAATCATGTATAGGAAATACAAAATTTACAAATACTAAAATTTGCGAAGACTATTTTTTTAAGTGCCAAATTCTGAAAAAAACAAATTATGCGAATTGTTTACCAGAAACTCTAACAAAATATAGAGTTAGAAAAGATTCTTTACAAGGTAATAAATTAAGAAATTTTTATTGGATTTGGTATATAAATAAAAATTATAATAAATTAAATTTTTTTGCTAATTTGATATCATTATTATGTATATCTTTTAATTCTTTGAAAAAATATGGATTTAAATAATTTAATTTTAATTTTTTTTGTAGTAGGTCTGGGTTTTCTATTTTATAAGTATTTTTTGCTTGCATTAAATAAATATAATTCAAAATTGTTAATCGACGATGAAATGGAAAAGCCGCAAGCTTTCCATGAATTACCTATTTCAAGAAGCGGAGGAATAGGAATTTATTTTTTATTTTTAATTTCAAGTATCTACCTTTTTTTTTCTAAACAGATTATTTATTATGAATACATATCATTCTGCACTTTGTTTTTTTTACTTGGATTGTTAGATGATTTAAAATTAGATATAAGACCAAAATTTAGATTAATTTTAATGATGGTTTTTTTACTTGTATTGGTAATATTAAACAAATTTTATATTACAAATACAGGCATTGCTTTTTTAAACAGATTTTTAGAAGTAGACATATTTGCATTATTTTTTGTTTGTTTGTGCTTTTTATTTATTGTTAATGGCAGCAATTTAATTGATGGTTACAATGGATTATTAAGCATACATACTTTAATTATTTTAATAAATTTATTTTTTATCAATTTCTTTAATGCTAATAATGATCTTGCCTTTTTTATATTTTGTGGAATTTTATTTATATTAATTTTTCTTACTTATAATTTTCCTAAAGCAAATATTTTTTTGGGAGATAGTGGATCATATTTTTTGGGCGTTTTTGTTGCAATATCAGCAATAAACACAAGTATAGCAAATCCTGAAATATCACCGTTCTATTTCTGCATTTTATTATTTTATTTATTTTTTGAAGTTTTTTTTTCTTTTATAAGAAAAATTGCAATAGAAAAAAAATCTCCCCTTTTTCCTGATAACAAACACTTGCACATGCTTTTGTATAAAATATTATTAAAAAAATATAATAATAAAATAAAAAGTAACTATTCAGTTTCTATTTTTATAAATCTAATATATTTAATATTAATTATTCCTGCAATTTTAATGATGGATAGCGGTATGTTTTGTAAATACTACTCAATAGTATTTTTTCTTTTTTATCTTTTTTCATACAAACTACTTAAAAAAGAACTAAATAAAAAATCCATAAAAAATAATTAACAAAATGATTAAAAAGAAAGTCGCAGTAAAGTGAATAATTTTAAGGATTTAATTATATTAAATAATGAAAAAGTATATCAAGAAGGAGAAAGTTTCTATTGTGAAAATCTTGATTTAAAAATTTTACCAGAAGAGTTAAATAATTATCATAAAGTCAAATATATTGTAAGAAGTTCAAAAAGTAAAAAAAAACAAAAAATTAATTTAAAAAATATAAAGGCAGCTTCAAATATTTTTAAATTTATTTATTTTATTTTACAAACATTAAAAATTACAAAAACTACTTATCTAATAGTTTGTATAACTCCTTATACATTTATTTCATTTCTAATTTTATTTATTTTTAGAAAAAGAGTTTTTGTTTATTTGTTTAGTAGTGGTCATGAGGAATACAGACATATTTTAGGAAATTGGTCGGTATGGATTTATGATTTTATGTATCGAATAGTTACGTCAAATTCTAAGGTAATCGTTTGTCATGAAAGATTATATAATAAAAAAAAATCTTATCTTGTTTATATATCTAGGCTAGATAATCAATGGCTTACAAATCACAAAGAAGTTTTATTAGATAAAATAAGATTTTTATATGTTGGAAGAATGAGTAAAGAAAAAGGTATTTTTGATTTTATAAAAATGTTTAAAAAAATTGATTTAGATGCTGAACTTTCTATCGCTGGAAATGCAGAAAATTATAATGCAAATAACAATAGAATAAAATTATTGGGTTATGTTGCTGAACCGAAATCTTTAATAAATATTTATGACGATCATAATATTACTGTACTGCCTTCTTTTACTGAGGCAACACCATACGTTGTAGATGAGTCGCTATCACGCCTAAGACCAGTAATAATATTTAAAGACATTGAGTACATAACACGGGATAAAATAGGAATTTTTGTTTGTGAGAGAAATCTGAATTCTTTTTTAAATGCAACAAAATATATTATGGATAATTATACTGAAATACAAAAAAAAATGGAAAAAAATGCACTTCCAACTAAAAATAGTATGATAAAACAAATTTCTGACATTATTAAAATTAAAAGTTCTTAGTAGTAAACTTTTTAAGAAATTTATTTAAAATTTATTTATAAAAACATGAAAAGGAAAAAATATCTAATAACTGGTTGTGCTGGTTTTATCGGATCCAATCTTGTTAAAAAAATTTATAAAAATAATGAATTAATTTTGGTTGATGATCTTTCAGAAGGTTCAATATTAAATTTACCAAAAGTACTAAGAAAAAAACTTATTAAAAAAAAAATTCAAGATATTAAAAAATTAAAAATAAATAAATTAGATGGAATTTTTCATCTTGCGGCTCAATCATCGGTTCCTTTCTCGTTATTGAATTTTTATGAAAGTAGTAAAAATAACCTAGAAAGTTCTTTAAAAGTATTTGAATTTTGTAAAAAATTTTCTGCTCCAGTTGTTTATGCTTCTTCTTCAGCCGTTTATGGTAATTTGTCAATTGGAAATGATCAGTTAAATAAATTTTCAATAACTTCTCCTTATGCACAAGATAAGTTAACATTGGAAGATTATGCCAAAATAGCATTTAAAATTTTCAAAATTTCTTCGATAGGATTAAGACTATTCAACGTTTATGGTCCCGGCCAACGTTCTGATAGTCCTTATGCTGCGGTCGTTCCAATATTTATAAATAGAATGTTAAAAAAATTACCAGTAAGAATAAATGGAGGATACCAAACCAGAGATTTTGTATACGTGAGCGACGTAATTAACATAATGCTAAAATCAATGAATAAAATTCAACAAAGAAGATATTGTCAAATATTTAATGTTGGGGCGGGGAGATCAGTAAAAATTGATTATCTATTTAAAATTATTAAAAAAATCACCGGATCAAATTCAAAAATAATAAGACATAAATTGGATAAATTTGATCCAAAAAAATCTTATGGCACATATAAAAAAATTTACAAATTTTTAAATTTAAATAAAGGCAATTTTACCAAATTAGAAACTGGTTTAATAAATACCATAAACTCAATAAAATAATAATTTAATGAAAAATTTTGATTGGATAATTGTTGGAGGTGGAATTGCAGGAATTTCTTTATCTGAAATTTTAACTAGAGAAGGGCACTCTGTTGCTTTAATAGAAAAAAAAAATAAACTTGCTTCTGTAACAACAAGAGAGTTTCATGAATGGTTTCATACTGGATCACTTTATACACTTCTTAAAGATGATATGAAAACACTTAAATATATTTTAGGATCTTTGGATGATCTTTTAGAATTTTATTCATCATATCCAAAAATGAATCTTCAACCAACAGAATCTGGTTTAAAAATTAATAAAATTGATAAAGGATGGTTTAATTCAAATTACATTAATTTTAAATATAGGTTAAAAAATAGAAAATTAATTCTTCCTTGGGTGTACGTAATAGCAAGATCAATAGCTTTAATTGAAGGGATAAAAAAACATGATTGGCTGAGACGTCGTGCTGGAATAATAGAGAGTGTTACTGCGGAATATTATATTCCAATTATAAAAAATTTTTTTAAAACTTTAGTAAATAATGATAAATTTCTTAAAATTAAAACTACAGATTTTACCACAAATTCTAGAAACTTGTTAAGAGACATGATCGCTACGGCTAGTAAAAATGGTCTAGAAATTTTTACAAATAATGAGCTTTTGAAAATTGAAAATTCAAATGATTCTGTAGTTGCAAATTGTTCAAATGGCAATTTCAAGGCCAAAAATATGGCGGTTTGTTTAGGAGGAGAAATAGAAAAGTTTAGCGACTTTAAGATAAACAAATCATACGCTCCCATAGCTGTAGTTAAAAATATAAAACCTGACACCGATTCTTTCGTTGAATTAGATATAATTAAGAAAAATTGTATAAATATAGTTACGAAAGAAAATTCGTATGGGTTAATTGGAGGAATTAGTTTATCTAAAGAGAGTGAAACTAAAAAATATTTTGATTTTATGATAAAAGAACACAAAAAGCTTAATCCTCAAATGGAGGTCCTTGAAAAGTATATAGGTATTAAAAATGAAATATCTCAAAAAAAGGAAAACAGAAACTATCTATTTCATATCAATCCATCAACAAAATATCAAAATGTATGGTCAGTAATTCCAGGTAAATTTACTTTAGCATTTAGTATGGCTCCCGAATTTTACAGAATAGTATACAAAAAAAATCCAAGGAAATTTTTTAATACAAGCACTGATACAGGAAATTTTTCCCATCTAATTGAAGAAACCGTTTGGGAAGAGATACAGAAAAAGGCATAAGAAATGGGAAACATAAAACTTCCAAAAAATTCTGTTGATTTTTTTAAAAACAACCAAAATAAAATATTTGAAACTGGCGACCTTGCCGAAGGTCCTTGGAATAATAAATTAGCTGAGGAAATAAAATCTATTTGTAGTGTAAAAAATGCAATTTGCGTAAACTCAAATGGAAGTGGTCTAGTTGCTTTATTGTTAATATATAAAGAATATTACGGCAGAATTAATGTAATGATCCAATCAAATACAATGTGGGGAGTAAAAACAATAACTAAAACTGCAGGCTACAACCTTGTTAATGTGATTGATTGTCAACTTGAAACATTAATGCCAAGTTTTAATGATTTAAAAAAAGCAGTTGAAAATTATTCAGGAAACCTTGAACAGTTAGTTGTGCTGCTAAGTGATATTGGAGGAATAATAAATCCTGATATTGAAAAAATTTCTAAATTTTGCAGAGATAAAAAAATTATTTTATTAGAAGATTCAGCTCATAGTTTTGGTTCAACTTTAAATAAAAAATTTGCTGGTACATTTGGTGAAGCCGGTGTTTATTCTTATTATTCTACAAAGGCAATTTTTGCAGGTGAAGGAGGAGTTGTTGTTACGAATGATAATAGGATTGGAAAATTAATGAAACATTTCATTGCTTATGACAGATTTGAAAGAAAGATGGAAATAGGGTGCAATATTCGTTTGCCTGAAATACAAGCTTTAATGATTTACTCAGTTGTTAAAGAATATAAAGAAATTATTAAAAACAAAACTAAAATAGCCAATAAATATTCAGAAGCATGTAATTCTTTTAATATTAAATATATTAGTCAAAATGAAAATTTTAATATTGGGAATTATTATAAATTTATTATAATTTCCCCAGAAAAAAATATTTCTGAAGCGCTTCCACAAGTAAGAACCACAACTTCAAAAGTTTATGATTATTGTCTTGGAAACAGTAAAGAAATTCCATCAAAACATCTTTGTTTGCCCATATGGTATGATCTTGAAGAAAATATTTCGGATAAGGTTGTTCAAGAATTAAAAAGATCTTAGGGTGTGTAGTTCAGTGGTAGAACGCTACGTTGACATCGTAGAGGTCGCTAGTTCAATTCTAGCCATACCCACCATTTTTAAGTATAAAATATACCTTCTTATTTAAGGCTAGAAAAACTTAAAAAATAATAGTTTTTTAAAAGTTTTAAAATTGCATAATTTCCTATTTACAAAAAAGAACATTGAATATATACCTAACAGGCCTGGTGATTATTGCGAGGGGGTAACACCCGATCCCATTCCGAACTCGGAAGTAAAGTCCTTCAGCGCCGATGGTACTTTGTCTTAAGACATGGAAGAGTAGGACGTTGCCAGGCTTAAAACCACAGAAATATTTATGAAAGTTGTAAGTTCATTAAAGTCGCACAAAAAAAGAGATTTAAATTCTAAACTCGTTAGAAGACGAGGTAGAGTTTACATAATAAATAAAAAAAATCCAAAATTTAAAGCCAGACAAAGATAATGCAAGCTATTGGATCTGTAAAAGAAGATCTTAAAATAGAAAAAAGAATTTCTATAATTCCAGAAACAGTTAAAAAATTAGTTGAAATAAATTTTTCAGTTTTTATCGAAAAAGATTATGCGGCACATCTGGGTATTAGCGATGAGGAGTATAAAAATAATGGAGCAAGTATTTTAAACTCAGCAAGAGAAGTATTTGAAAAGTCAGAAATTATTTTAAAGGTAAATATTTCCCCGGTTAATGAAATTCCTTTGATAAAGGATAAATCAATATTAATTGGTCAATTTGATCCTATTTCTGATAAAGGTTTAATAAATACACTTCTTGAAAAGAATATCAAAATTTTTTCACTTAACTTATTACCAAGAATTACAAGAGCTCAATCAATGGACGTTTTATCTTCACAAGCTAACTTAGCAGGTTATCGAGCCGTTATAGAGTCCATCGAAGAATTTGACAAAGCTATACCAATGATGATGACTGCTGCGGGAACTGTTGCGCCCGCAAAAGTTCTTGTTATCGGGGCAGGAGTTGCAGGTTTACAGGCAATAGCAACAGCAAAAAGAATGGGAGCAATAGTATCAGCAAACGATGTCAGATCGGTTGCTAAGGAACAAGTAGAAAGCTTAGGAGGAAAATTTTTTAGTATTGAAGGGTCCGAAGACCTGGAGTCTAAAGAAGGTTACGCAAAGGAAGCTGGAGAAGATTTTAAAAAAAAACAAGAGGAGTTATTAAAAACTTTAGTTAAAAAAAACGATATAATTATATGTACAGCTTTAATACCAGGCAAGAAAGCTCCAAGAATAATCACAGAAGATATGGTAAAAAGCATGCAACCTGGTTCAATCATATATGATTTGGCAGTAAACCAAGGGGGAAACTCTGCATTTTCAGTGGCCGATAAAGTCACCATGATAGATGGAGTTAAAATTATGGGAGCAAGAAATATTTTAAATAAATTGGCATTAACTGCTTCAAATTTATACGCAAAAAACTTATTTAATTTTGTTAATAATTTCTATGATAAGAAAAATAAAAATATAAATATTATAAAAGATGATGAAATTATAAATAAAACTTTAATTTTGAAAAAATAAAAAATATGGAAATTGATCCTTTTATATTCAGACTAAGTATTTTTGTATTGTCAATATTTGTAGGCTATTATGTTGTTTGGAGCGTAACACCTTCACTGCACACACCCCTAATGTCAGTAACAAATGCTATATCTTCCGTGATTATTGTTGGGGCTATAATTGCTGGATTGTCAGGTGATATAAGTAGTATTTTTGATACCTCAAATATATTTGGTTTTCTTGCAATTTTTTTAGCAGCAATAAATATTTTCGGAGGTTTTTTGGTTACTCAAAGAATGCTTCAAATGTATAAAAAGAAAAAGAAAAATAAATAGACATGTCAGCTAATTTATCAGCAATATTTTATTTAATTTCAGGAGTATTATTTATATTAGCTTTAAGAGGGTTGTCATCTCCCGAAACTTCTAGAAGAGGTAATTTATTTGGAATTTTAGGAATGATAATTGCTATAACCATAACTTTTTTATCTATAGGAAATTTTTCTATGGGTTTTATTTATGTGCTTATTTTGCTATTAGCAGGAGGATCAATAGGTGCTTTAATCGCCTACAAAATACCGATGACAGCAATGCCAGAATTAGTTGCTGGATTTCATAGTCTTGTAGGATTAGCAGCAGTTTTTGTAGCAATATCAGCTTTTTTAAATCCACAAGCTTTTAATCTTGGTTCGCCAGGAAATATTAAATTATCGAGCTTAGTTGAAATGTCTATTGGGGCTGCAGTTGGGGCAATTACTTTTTCAGGATCTATAATTGCTTTTTTAAAACTTCGAGGAATAATGTCAGGTTCTCCAATAACCTTTAAAGGACAACATTATATTAATTTATTACAAGCTTTATCAATAATAGTATTAATTTTTTATCTTTGTAAAACTCAATCAGAAAGTATTTTTTGGGGAATAATCGCAATATCTTTTTTATTAGGTCTTTTATTAATTATACCAATCGGTGGTGCAGACATGCCAGTTGTTATTTCTATGCTTAATTCTTATTCAGGATGGGCTGCGGCCGGAATAGGTTTTACATTAGAAAATACAGCATTAATAATTACCGGTGCAATTGTTGGATCTTCGGGAGCAATTCTATCTTATATAATGTGCAAAGGAATGAATCGTTCGTTCTTTAATGTAATTTTAGGTGGCTTTGGTGCGACAAGTTCTATATCAAAAAATGATAAAAAAACAAAACCAGTTAAAAATGGTAATGCAGAAGATGCAGCATACCTAATGAAAAATGCTTCTTCAGTAATAATTGTGCCTGGTTATGGAATGGCAGTAGCGCAGGCTCAGCATGCTGTTAAAGAAATGGCTGATAATTTAAAAAAAAATGGTGTCAAAGTTTCATACGCAGTTCATCCTGTTGCAGGAAGAATGCCTGGACACATGAATGTTTTGTTAGCCGAAGCAAATGTGCCTTACGACGAAGTTTTTGAACAAGAAAATATTAATAATGATTTTGCTAGTACAGATGTGGCCTTTGTGATTGGTGCTAATGATGTTACTAATCCGATTGCTAAAACTGATCCAAAAAGTCCAATTTTTGGAATGCCAATACTCGATGTTGAAAAATCGAAATCAGTACTTTTTGTTAAAAGAAGTTTATCACCTGGTTATGCAGGTATAGATAATGAATTGTTTTATAGAGATAATACCTTAATGCTCTTTGCTGATGCAAAAAAAATGACAGAAGAAATAGTAAAAAAACTTAATTAGTTGTATTCTATTTTATAGATGAAAATCAAAATATTTTGTGACAGCGCAGACATTAAAACAATAAAAAGATTTAATAGTAGTAAAATTGTTAAAGGATTTACTACAAATCCCAGTTTAATGCGAAAAGCTGGAGCTAAAAATTATAAAAATTATTCATTAAAATTATTAAATATTTGCAAAAAAAAACCAATTTCACTAGAGGTATTTGCTGATAATCCAAGTCAAATGTTAAGACAAGCGCATTTAATTAATTCTTGGAGTAAAAATATATATGTTAAAATACCAGTAGTAAATTCTAAGGGTTATTTTTCAGGCAATGTAATAAATAAACTTAGCAATCAAGGTGTAAAATTAAATATTACAGCAGTTTATAAAGTTTCACAGGTTAAAAAAATTCTTAAAAAAATAAATAAAAATTCAAAAACAATAATTTCAATTTTTGCCGGAAGAATGGGGGATGTTGGGAAAGATCCAGTGCCTATAGTTAAGGAAAGCGTTCGTTTAGCAAAAAAATATAAAAAAGTTGATATTCTTTGGGCTAGCACCAGAGAGGCTTATAACTACACGCAGGCCAAACAGTGTGGATGTTCAATAATAACTATGCCATCGTCAATAATTGATAAAATAAGAAAGTTCGGAGCTTCCCTTGAAGATTTGACATTGGATACGGTAATAAAATTTTTAAAAGATAGTAAAAGTTCAAATTTTAAAATTTAGCTAGATAAATTAATTATAAGTCCTATCAATCCTAAAAAAAATACCCCACCAAATATTGCAGCAAGAGTAATTCCTAATACCCACTTGTCTTTCTTTGTCATTTTGTGTTCTTCACTCATAATTTATTAATCAATAACATTCTTAACGAATTAATTCAAATGCTTCTTCAGGATTAATA
>CEUZ01093406.1_pt1 | contig 58356 bp, 55 predicted proteins | sample 361511 | NCBI WGS metagenome assembly CEUZ01 (sample SAMEA2622822, study PRJEB7988) | marine metagenome | biome: marine biome (ENVO:00000447); feature: surface water layer (ENVO:00002042); material: "saline water (ENVO:00002010), including plankton (ENVO:xxxxxxxx)" | depth 5 m
GAGTTAATGATGTTGTCACAGGTCCAGTCTTCTGGGCAGCCAAAGATATCGACCATTCCGTTGCCAGGGTTGGCGTCGGTGGCGTCATATGCAGCTATCGCGTCAGCGTTGCCGTCGAGGTCCTCAAGTGTCCAAACTTGGTACTCCTCGGCGAAGCCTTTGGTGATCAGCATGCCTTGAAGGCCGCCAGCAACCATTTCTTCACCAATGACCGATACGTGATCGCCAACTAGTGATCCGTCGGTCATTTCGCCATTGAGCCAGCTTTGGTGGCCTGGCATCCACGAGTTGGCCCAGAAGTCCATGTCTCCAGAAGCCATAGCCATGAAAGCGTTCTGTGGTCCGAGTTCCATATCGGCTGATTCGGACACTGTGTAGCCGAGTTCCCTGAGTAGGGCTGTGTAGATTTCAGCCTGTACATAACCGGTGCTCCAGTTAGCCCGACCAGCAGTAACAGGGACGCCCTCACCGGGGGTCATGTTCATTGCGGCCTCAGAAGCTGAAGCGGATGCCTCTGCCTCTGAAGCACTGCCGGAACTCGAATCGTCGTCGCTGCCGCAAGCAGCAAGTATCAGAAGCGCAGCTGTAGCTACTGCTAGCAAGCGCGTAGTTGATTTCTTGTTCATAAATGGGGCCCTCCCTAGAGTCCCTTGTTATTGCGGTCTATGGGTGGTGCCCAGACACGCCAAAAGGAGGTTAGTCGCTAAAGAGCGAAGAACCGTACATTGCGGCACTCTCACCAACCTTTTGTAGCGAAGCTGTTATGTGTATACCTGTTTTCGGTCGAATTCCGAAAGGGTGCCTCGGGCACTCGCAGCGGTCGTAACCCCCGCGAACAGCAAAAACACGGCACCGACGCCCGAGACGAGGTTGGTTTCCGCCACCCTCGATATGCTCCCGATCCAAGCGACGCTTATAAGCAGCAGCCCGAGGCCTAAGCCGCATACAACGGAACACCACTTGTATAGGAACAGCTCCTCTTGCGACAAAAAGCCGGAGGCCGGTATAGCCACGAGGAGTGCTAACAGTCCTAAGAAGAGAGCAAGCCAACCAAGTCCAGCTCCCTCGTCTGTGTAGCCGTCATAGATAACGTCCCCGGTCCTTTGCGCGTAAGAGATTAGGGCAGTGAACTCTGCAGCGAGAGATCCGGCCTTGGCCAGATCACCGGCCTCTTCGGCGATTTTGCTTTGCTCAGCAAGCGCGTCGAGTTCTATCTGGAGCTCTGGTCCTATTACCGAGTCAGCTCGGGTGTCGAAGGTCCATCCGGAGTAACCAGCCATCACTATTAATACCAGAGCAAAGGACGCCCCAAACATGCGACCCCAGTTAAAGCCCGAGGACAGCGGTCGTCGCGCTCCCATGGGGGCGTTCCATACCCAGGTTATTGAACCTGCTGCCATGATGAGGCATCCGACCAGTGCTAGGTAGACGCCTGACGAGCGTTGAAAGCCTGAAGCGCTGTCTGGAGCGTTGGCTAGTGTGGCAGATAGGGCCGTAACTGCGGCGGCGAGGCTAAAGATTGTCGCACCGTCTGGGCCAAGCCACCTATTTCGCTGGCCTGCGAACCACGCTGTCGAGTACAGAGCCCCGCCGACCGCTAGAACGCACAGCAAGATGATGATTCCGAACCATGAGCCACCCGATGCCGCCAAACCGTTAAAGCTCTGCCCGGCGAGCTCATTATCGGTGAAACGACCATACGCGGACACATGTCCTGTTCCGCTGTTCCAAGGTAGCAACAGCGCTATTGCAGCGATGAGGGCACCAGCACCTGCGCAGAGCATAGCGAGGCGCTCTTTGGCGCCAAGTGGTTCGTATTTAGCTTCTTCTGTTTCTTGGTCTACAGGTTCTTGAGCGCTTCCATCATCTTTGTTGTCGGGTAGCAGAGCTTCTGGAGTGCGCGTGTTCTTCCACGCGGCCGTAATCCGGCTAAAGAGACCAGCTTTGTCAGAGTCATCCGGTTGGGTGAGGCGATCGAGTACGACTGCAACGATAAAGAATGCAAGGCCACCGGAACCGGCGAGGGCGATGTCTTGGTTGGCTATGGATCTATACAAAAGGCGACCCAAGCCTCCCGCGCCCATGATCGCTGCTATGCCAAGCATGGATATGGCGAGCAGCAAGGTTTGGTTGATGCCAGTCATCAGGGCAGCGCGAGCGAGGGGTAGTTGAACGTCTGTCAAGACTCTTCGTTCAGATGCTCCGTAGGCGCGTGCAGCTTCCACTACATCCTCGGGCACTTGTCTGATTCCTAAGTTGGTTAATCGAATAAGAGGAGGTAGAGCGAAGACCATCGTTACCATCGTTGCTGAAACGAAACCAACCCCAAAGAAAAAGACAAACGGCAACATGTACACGAAGGAGTGCACGACTTGCATAGCGTCTAGGAGGGGTCGTACTACTCTCCACACACCGTCCATGCGCCCGCAGGCGACTCCAACTGGGATGCCGATGATGACGCATAGGATCACGGCGACGGCTATGAAGCCAATAGTCCTAGCGGTTTCCTTCCAATACTCGTCTCCTAGAAGCCCACAAATGGTGAGACCCAGGAACGACCCAACTCCAACTTGGAGCCCGCGAAAGGCCCAGCCAGCAACCAAGGTTGCCAGGCAAACGGTCATCCAGGAGAGTCCGAGAAGCCAGTCGTCCACTACGACCTCAAGCATCGTCTGGAACGGCCATTTTATGACCGCCAACGTTTCTTTCATATTGAGGTCCACCCAGACAGTAATTTGCTCAACCCAATCGCCAACGGGTATCTGCCACTTGTCCAGCACTGTATTTTTACGCTGATCCCAATCGCCGATGCTTCTGTACCAAAGAACCCCCAGAAGGGCTACAGCACCCCCAACAGCAGCCGATATTTGTCTTCTTCTTGCCGATCCAAGAAGAAACAGAAGAGGAATGGCGAAAACGCCAATTAGGGCGACGAATTCGACTGCAGAAGCGACGGCGTCGGCAACTCGATCACCTGTTTCAAGATCAGTCACTTTTCCGACTGCGCGATCGACAAAGTGGCCGGTGGATTCTGCGTAGAGATTCATCACATGTACACCTCTCGTTCGAATGCGTCGGCTAGGGCCTCAACGCGTCCAAGTTCTTCAAGTACCGCAGTTGGGTCCATGCGACCGACGAGCTGACCGTCCGCATCGCAGCAAGCAATGGGTAGCCCGCGGCCAGCATCTGCATAAAGCTCGTTGAGCGTTTGTGATGGAGCGGCGATGGGGACATCGGTTCTGAGCGCACTTGCGAGGGTTGGAACTCCCTGTGTAGCGACCCGTTCCACGTCCCCTCGGGTGACTAGGCCGATGCATTTCCCTGACGCGTCTACAACCAGCCGCTCTCTGACGTCGGCCAATGAGCTAACCACTTGGTCGAACTCCGTATCGATCCGGAGGGGATCGGGTGGCACCATAATTTCTTCGACTTTGATGACTCTTCCCTGGTCTACGTCTTGGACGAATTCAGCGACGTAGCCGGTGGCTGGTTGGGTGAGGATTTCTTCAGGTGTGCCGACCTGCACTACGACGCCATCTTTCATGATGCAGACTCGGTCGCCTATTCGGAGTGCCTCATTTAAGTCATGAGTGATGAAGAGGATTGTTTTGTGAACCTCGTCTTGAATGGTCATGAGTTCGTCTTGCATTTGGCGCCTGATTAGCGGATCGAGAGCGCTAAAAGCTTCGTCCATGAGCAAGATGTCGGGATCTGAGGCTAAGGCTCGGGCGAGGCCGACGCGTTGTTGCATGCCGCCTGACAGTTCGCTCGTCGCGTTATCTGCATACGGTTCGAGCCCGACGAGCCTTAGGGCGTTTAAAGCTGCTGCTTCTCTTTCCTTCCGGTCAACTTTTTGGACTTTGAGGCCGTAGGCCACGTTGTCGATCACGTTTCGGTGAGGAAAGAGAGCAAAGTGTTGAAACACCATGCCCATTTTTTCTCGCCTGAAGGCCTGAAGTTCCTTGCCCTCAAGTTGTTGGACGTCGACTCCGTCTACGATGACCTGCCCATGGGTGACGTCGTGGAGTTTGTTGACGGTTCGGATTGCCGTTGACTTTCCCGAGCCGGAGAGACCCATTACGACGAAAATTTCGCCCTTCTTCACCGAAAAAGAAACATCGCTGAGCCCAACGACGTGGCCTGACTGTTTCTGGACATCGTTTTTGTGAACACCGGCCTTGGCGAGATCGAAAGCGCGGCCACGAGGTTGTGGCCCGAAGATCTTGAAGACCTCTTCGAGTTGAATTATTGAATTTTCGTCCGGCATTGGGGTCCCGTGGCCTTTCTGTCGGGTTGCCCAGACGCGAATGGATGTGCCATCGGGCAGGGCCAACATAACAGTGGTAGGCGCTCAGGGTTGACATTCCAGCAAAGTGAGGCGAATGAGTGCTCCTAGTTGCTGTGTCGGCAAAGACGGTTTAGCGAATCCTGAACTAACGCGTGGTTGCCCTGATCGAAGCACACCAGTGTCACAGCGTTAATCGAGGCGGTGGCAGCATTGCCTTGCAGCCACTCAAGCACAGAGCTCACCGCGATGGGCGCAGCGAGCTCTCGCGGAAAGCCGTACACCCCGGTGCTGATTGAGGCAAAAGCAACACTTTTAGCCCCTACTGTTGATGCAACATCAAGGGATGAGCTGTAGCAACTAGCAAGAAGTGTGCTGCTGTCGATTGGATCGTGGTTGCCCCAAATTGGGCCCACGGTGTGAATCACCCATGATGCCCAAAGATTACCTGCGGCTGTAATGACAGCGTCGCCGGTGAGACATGGCCCTTGTGATTCCACAATCGCCCGACACTCTTCAAGGACAGTCGGCCCGGCTGCTAAGTGGATTGCTCCATCGACGCCGCCGCCGCCAGCCAACTGAGTATTTGCGGCATTGACTATCGCATCCACCTTCATGGTAGTGAGGTCGCCCAACGTCACGGAGAGCATCTGACAATGATGGTTGTCAGGCAAGCGCGAACCCCTCGTAGCTGTTCGCAGCGACCTGTTCACAGCGCTCCGCGTAGGCAGGGAAGCCGATCAGTGGCATGAAAACCCTGGTCTTGCCCGGAATATTCGCACCCAGGTACCAGGAGTTACAGCTCGGGTAGAGGGTTTGATCTGCTATCGCGTTGACGTGTTGCACCCACGAGTCAGCCGCGTCGGATGAGGCTTCAATGGTGGCGATCTGGTCTTCTCTCATTGAGACTAAGCAATCTCGAATCCATTCGACGTGCTGCTCGATAGCCATGATCATGTTGGTCAGCACGGAAGGGCTTCCCGGACCGGTCACGGTAAAAAGGTTTGGGAACTTTGGAACGCTGAGCCCGAGGTAGGTTCGTGGCCCTTCAGCCCACGCCTCGTCAAGGGTGTAACCATCGATCCCGGTGATGTTCATGCCAAGTAGAGCGCCAGTCATGGCATCGAACCCTGTCGCAAAGACCAGGGAGTCGAACTCAAACTCCTGGTCGTTTACGCGTAATCCGGTTGGAGTAATGGCTTGTATCTCGGTTTCGGAGATGTCGACTAGGTGCACGTGTTGGGAATTGAAGGTCTCGTAGTACTCCGTGTCCAAACAGGGACGCTTACAAGCAATCGTATTGGATGGGGATAAAAGAGCGGCGGTCGCGGGGTCGTCGACTTTCGATGCGATATGCCAGCGCACATAGTCAGCTACTCGTTCATTTGATTGAGGGTCGACCACGATGTCTATGTAAGACCGATAGAAACCAAATCCGCCGTAATCCCAGCGTTCGTTCATTCGAGCTTTGAATTCGGCATCTGTAGCTTCCCTGGCTAGATCCTCGTTTGGTGGAAATATGGAAAGAATTCCGGATCGCTCGGCTCGAGCAGCACTTCTCAGCTCCTCGTACCGGCTCTTCACGTCACTCTGTTCTGAGGGATCCAGCGGTTTGTTATGGGCGGGAATCGAATAGTTGGGAGTTCTTTGGAACACGGTGAGTTCGGCAGCTTCGGCGGCGATAACGGGAATCGCTTGAACAGCAGATGAGCCTGTACCGATGATGCCGACCCGTTGACCACTGAAGTCAACTTTTTGGTGGGGCCAACGTCCGGTGTGGTAGGTATCGCCCTGAAACAGCTCCAATCCAGGAAACTCGGGCAGATTTGTACTTGATAAGCAACCCGTAGCAGCGATCACGAACTGCGCTTGGTAGGTGAGGGAGTTGGTGCTTACAGTCCACTGTTGTTCGTCAGCGTCGTAACTCATCGACTCTACGTTGGTGTTGAAGTCAATCAGCTCGGTCAAATTGAATCTAGTTGACACGTGTTGGGCATACTTCAGGATCTCAGGCTGACCGGCGTATCTTTCGGTCCATTCCCACTCTTGTTGCAGGTCATCGTCAAAAGAATATGAATATTGAAGACTTTCAACATCGCATCGCGCACCGGGATAACGATTCCAATACCAAGTCCCACCGACACCCGTTCCGCGCTCGACGGCAGTCACATGAAAACCCGCTTCCCTCAGAACGTACAGGGAATAGAGGCCCCCAAAGCCGGCGCCGACGACCAGCACATCTCTCGTTTCAACGGCAGTCACAGATCAACCTCCTCGATATCACAAATTAGCTGTTTCGTGGTGGTGACGCGCGAAGAGAGGTGAAACAAGTCATGAGGCAGCTAATGAGGCAGCTTGGACCTACCATCGGTGCAGACCAGTTGGAGCGAACCTTGACTTACGAACGAATTCGATATGAAACGCCTGCAGAGGGAGTAGCCAGAATCACCCTCGCCCGGCCTGAGGCCGCCAACGCCCAGGACTATTTGATGTTGTCAGAACTCAATGCAGCGTTCGATGTAGCGGCTGCTGACGACACCATCCGAGTCATTGTTCTCGCAGCAGACGGAAAGCACTTTTCCTCAGGTCATGATCTTTCGGCTGGGGAAGTTGATATGGATGACTTTCCGACCGTTGGAACTCAATGTCATTTCGATGCTGCCGGAACAGAGGGTTACATGGCTCGAGAGGCAGAAATGTATTTGGGGCTGTGCTGGCGTTGGCGAAATCTTGCCAAACCGACCATCGCTCAGGTACAAGGCAAGGTGATAGCCGGAGGGCTCATGCTGGTCTGGCCAATGGACCTGATAGTGGCTTCAGACGACGCCAGTTTTAGCGATCCGGTGGTTGCGTTCAACGTCAACGGCGTTGAGTACTTCGCACACCCATTCGAGGCAGGTGCTCGTTTGGCGAAAGAAATGCTTTTCACCGGCCGATCCTTGAATGCTCGTGAGCTGATGGAGCGTGGGATGGTCAACAAAGTGGTACCGAGATCAGACCTTGAGGCCGAAACGCTCAAATTGGCATCGCATATAGCTAAACGACCCAGCTTCGGGTTGACCCTGGCAAAACAGAGCGTGAATCAAGCCGTCGACGCGACAGGAATGTACAGCGCCTTGCAAGCAGCGTTCTCTCTGCACCACGTGGGACACAGCAACAATATGGAAGTTCACGGGAGACGCATCGATCCAAGTGGCATTGACGTCATAAGGTCTGAAGCGTGAATCAGCCCTGCGACCTCGGTGCTCACGAGGCTCGGACGGCAATTCTCAATGGCGAGCTATCGCCTGTGGAGTTAACGCAATCCTGCCTAGAACGAATCGACGAGTTGAATCCCACGCTGAACGCAGTGGTGGGACGATGTGATGAAGATGCCCTTGATAAGGCCCGAGCTGCAGAAGCACAAATCCAAGCAGGTGCCGCCACGGGTGTGCTTCACGGGCTACCGGTAGCGATCAAAGACCTTCAGGCCACTCAAGGTTTAGTCACCACCTACGGCACAGAGTTTTATAAAGACCATGTCCCGACCGAAGACTCGGGCATCGTCGCTCGAGTCAAGGCAGCCGGTGGCATCGTCATTGGCAAAACGAACATCCCGGAGATGAGCATTGGCGCAAATACAATCAATCGAATCTTTGGTGCAACCGGAAACCCCTACGCACCCTCGTTGACATGTGGCGGCTCTTCTGGAGGATCAGCTGTAGCAGTAGCCGCCCATATGGCGCCACTGGCGACGGGTTCTGACCACGGCGGGAGCCTCAGAATTCCCGCAAGTTTTTGTGGTGTCGTAGGTCATCGAGCCACACCGGGCACAGTGCCCAACGAAGCCCGCACCATCACCCAAACCAACTACAGCCTTCAAGGGCCCATGGCTCGAAGCGTGGACGATGTGGGTTTGTTACTCGCAGCGATCGCAATGCGGGACCGCTCCAGTCGACAGGATCCGATGAGCTTCCCCTTGGACGCAAGTCAGTTCCTCGCGATCGATACGCCTGCCCTGAATAGCCTTGACATCGGTTTTACGGACGATTTTGGCGGATTGCCAGTTTCAGATGACGTGCGGAAGGCTTTCGCACAACGCATCGAATACCTAGAAGGGCGCGGAGCCAGGATACGTCAAGTACCGCTGGACCTAACCGATGCGATCGACGTTGATTGGCAGCTACGGTCTGACATCTTCGCGACCCAATATCACCGTGAGATCGAGTCCTTTGATGACACGTTTAATCCGAATGTGTTCCGCAGCTATGAGACGGCCTTGTCGACGTCAGTACTTGCGATTGCTCAAGCGCGCCGACGCCAAAAAGAACTATTCGAAACCGTTGATCGTGTATTCGATGAAGTCGACGTCGTACTCTGTCCCACGGTCAGCGTTCCACCGTTTCCGTGGGTGTCGTTGCATCCCAGAGAGATTGACGATTCCCCCGTTGAGAACTACATGGCATGGTTGGGCCTGACAAGTTGCCTAACGGTAGTAGGGCACCCCGTGACCGCGTTGCCCGCCGGGTTAGATCGCAATGGCCTTCCGTTTGGGGTCCAATGCGTTGGGCCCATGTATGAAGATTTGAATCTTCTTGGGATCGCTAAGTCCCTTGAGGGTCATTTCGGGGAGTCAGCGCTCTGTGCCACACCGACCCCAGATCGCAGCCAAATTCTCCAATCCGATCCGCAGTGCCAAACTCTTGGACGCAATGCGGCAATCGCAGCAGCTAAGTAGAGTTCGCTTACGGGGAACCTAAAGCCCTGCTTTTGAGGGTTGCTTCTACAAAGAGTTCCCGCTCTTCGACTATTGCTTGCTCGAGATCCCAATTGTGTGTGATGTTGCAGGACTGGCCGCCAGCGAAACGCATTTCATTGCGCAAGTGGGCCTCGGCCTTCTCCTCAGCGAACTGTTGTGCTGCTTTCAGATCATAAAAAGTGATGGGTTCGTCAATGTGGACCCGGTAAAGACCGCGGCGCGGAGCGCTTACAGTGATCTGATGCGCAAGGCGAATATCGCCGATAGCTGACCCAAAAGCATTAGCGATCTCGAAATGGTCGGGTATCGCAGAATGAATTCTCCACTCCTCGGTGTTGGCAGGCCCAAGACAATGAGCTGGGGCGCCTACCAGCGCAACGGAAGCGGCCACGCCGAGCTCCATCCTGAGAAGGGGGGAGCGATCAGTGGCGCTGACACGACTGCGTTGCGCCTTCAACACCAAAGAGAGCTCTGTGGCTGAAAGGGCATCGTGGTCCGCTGCGGCTATAAGTACCGCTTCTGCTGTTCGTTCTCTAACCCGCTGGATCACCAAACCAGCCATGTCTGCTTCACTCACTGCAAGAGGCACTCCGAATCTGTCGAGTTGCCGCGCCAGTAAAATCCCGCCAACTACTGCCGCATCGACCGAATATCGGTTGTCAATCTCGAGTATGTGCGCTGCGTCCGTTGGCGTGAAAGCGCTAACCCCGACAGCGCCGGAACTAATGAGCCTGTTGATGGCGTTGTGCGCTAGTTGTGTCCGGGCGACTGATTCGAGGCTCGCGCCCTCAGAAAAGTTCGCCAATTCAGCCAGAACATCTCTCTCGGCTCGAGAGGCGCCTCGATCCGACCCGGCGATCTCCCGAAGCCATAGAAATACACCGTCGGTTTCCTGGGCGCGGCCTCGTTCAAGTTGTTGAGAGAGCGCGCTAAGAATTGACGGCCGCTCAATTGCAGCCACAACCAACGGGGTTGCTCGCGAAGGTCCGATTGTGAAGTCATCGTCACTGAGCGGGTTGTGCTGAATGCGGCTGTCTCCACCAATGCCAAACGTGTGGGCTCGAACAGCGCTCACCATGGTCTCGTGGCCTCCTACGACTGCGCCCGAAGGCGCAGCGACAGGTCGTCCCTCGTTAATTATGACTACATCGGTTGTAGTCCCACCTATATCTACCACCACTCCGTCGTCGATTCCGGCGAGTGCTGCCGCGCCAATAGCACTTGCCGCAGGACCTGAGAGAATTGTCTCGATTGGTCGGTCCCGAACAAAGTCAGAAGAAACCAACGAGCCGTCACCACGCATCACCATTAACCGGGAGGTCAAACCAGCTCGCAGCATTGAGCCTTCAACGCCGGTTACCAATTCGTTGACGATTGGCACCAGTCTGGCATTGAGTAGAGCAGTAGTCGCGCGCTTGGGGGCGTTTAAGTTCGAGGAAAGCTCATGGCTGACAGTCACTGGCTTGCCTGTCCGACTTTGAATGAAGCTACCTGCGAGTTGTTCGTGTTCGGGGTTCCGCACGCTAAAGGAACCAGCCACCGCGTATGCCTCGAGTCTGGAGTCGTGTTCGGTTAGCCACTCGTCCAACGGCCTGAGATCGAGATCCTGGAGGGCACTCCCATGCGAAGAATGTCCGCCAGCCAGCTTCAGGTGGGGTGAGCGCTCGCTGATGCGCGAAAGCCCCGCACGACTAAGGGCATCCTCCTTGAAGCCGATTGTTACGAGGCCCGCGGCTCGTCCGCCATCCTCTACTAAGGCGTTGGTAGCCAACGTTGTGGAAACTGACACGACGGAGATCTGGGATGGGGCGACAGCCACCTTTCCCATGACAGTTTCTAAAGCCGCAGCGAGGCACAGGCTGAGATTGTCGTGGGTGGTAGGCGTTTTAGCTCGCGCTAGAACCGAGTTCTCTTCTTTGCAGTAAAGGAGCGCGTCGGTGAACGTCCCTCCAGCATCGATGCCAAGCACAAGATCCGCCATCCTCAAATTCTGACATTCCTAATAGCCCTGAGCCAACACGGGTGCGGAATCTGGGTCACCGACATAAGGTCTTTAGATGCTTCTCGAGAATGTCCGAGTCCTTGACTTTACGCAGTATCTGTCCGGACCCAGCGCTACTCGGATGTTGGCGGAATTGGGCGCCGACGTTATAAAGGTCGAGTACGGGCCGCACGGTGACCCGAGCCGCACCTTGCCGTTCGTGTCTGGTACGGGGTCCTCTTCGTACTACACCCAGCAGAACAGAGGAAAACGATCGCTGTGTTTAGATCTAAGTACCGAGGAAGGTTGCCAAGTCGCTAGGGAACTCGCCATTAATTGCGACTTAGTCGTCGAAAATTTTGGTCCTGGAGTTCTCGAGCGGAGAGCGCTTGATTGGGAAACTCTTAAAAAGCTCAACCCCGAACTGATCATGGCCTCCATCTCGGCATTTGGTAAATCGGGCCCACTTTCACATCTGCAGGGCTTCGACCTGATGGGCCAGGCGCTGTCGGGAATGATGCATCTGACTGGAGAAGCAGACGGCGCGCCGCAATTCACTGGATCTCCCATATCGGATTGCGCTGCTGGCTTAACGCTCTTTGGGGCTATCGGTCACGCCTTGTTCCATAGAGAACGTACTGGCGAGGGCCAATATGTCGAGGTCACCTTGGTCGATCCGCTATTTGCGATGCACTCCATTGCTGTTCAGGGCCACAGCGCCACGAAGGGAGAGTGGAGCCAACAACGATCAGGTAGGCAGTTCAGTATCGTAGTTCCATCAGGTACCTACAAAGGTCCCGATGGTTGGATCGTATTGCAGGTCTTAGAACCGCAGTGGCCGAGGTTGTGTGAAGCCATGGGCCGGGAGAACTTAGCGACAGACGAGCGCTTCGCTACATCTGACTCCAGGGTAGAAAATGCCAAGGCGTTACTCGCCTTGGTGGAGAACTGGATGCAGGAGTTTGGGTCTGACCAGGAACTCCTCCAGTACCTAGAACAATGGCGCCTACCGGCAGCGCCTGTCTTGAGTCCTGAAGAAGCAATGCGGCATCCTCACTTCACAGAGCGCGGCATGGTCCGCAAGGTGGAGGACCCACACTTCGGATCCATAGAAGTTACGGGCCTTCCAATTCGATTTGGTGCGTATGACCCACCGGACCAAGAACCGCCAGCGCCCCTCCTTGGCCAACACAACGACGAGGTATTGCGAGAAGTGCTGTCACTTTCAGATGACAAAATCCAAACGCTGGAAGAGAACGCGATTCTGCTGGCTGAAAGTTCACGAAGTGACACTCAGAGCTAGATCGGTAATGATTATCTAACCGACGAACATTTCGTCGATTCAAAACTGTTTGGGAGAGGCAAAAATGGCGATCGAATCAGTAAAGAAAATGGTCGAGGCGGCAAAAGCCGAAATTGACAATATTTCTCCCGAAGAGGCATCTCGTCGAGCTGGCGACGAAGGCGCCCTGATCGTTGACATTCGAGATGTCCGTGAAATGCAGCGAGATGGCGCTATTCCAGGGGCGATGCACGCACCCCGCGGCATGCTGGAATTTTGGGTGTCGCCAGACTCGCCTTACACCAAAGAAGTGTTTGGAGAAGATCGAGAGTTCATCTTGTGCTGTGCCGGTGGAATGAGGTCAGCTCTATCTGCAAAGACACTTAAAGATATGGGAATGGAACGCATCAGTCATATTGAAACCGGGTTCGGCGGTTGGCAGGCTGACGAAATGCCAATCGAGTCATACGAGGATTGGAAAGCCAACCGAGCGAAGTGACCCGCGAGTTACTGAACCAGCTTTTTGAATTGCATCAAATGCCTGTTAGTGACCACGAACCAGCCCCCAAGCTCATAACAGGTTATTGCGAGCCGTGGTCCCTACGCGCAGGTGAAACCATCGAGTGGTTTGGTTCAAGCCTGCAGGCGACCACAGGGGATCTCGATGTAGTCAAGCTCAACTGCGGCGATCCAACGCGAAGCGGCCCGGGGTTCTCGGAAGACGAGTGCGAGATAGTTCCTACCATTTCGATTGACCTAATCAATCAACCGATAGTGCCAGGGTCATATGCTGAAGCGCTTGTACTCACCGGCAAACCAGAGTCTTTCTTAACACTAAGCCTTTGGTTTCAACCTACGTTGCTCAAACGTGATGCTGTGATTATCTCGCTGGAGAGCGAAGGGTCAGACATCGAGGTCTATAACGCTGGAACCTCACTTTTGGGGCGATTTGGCGGTGTCGAGCATCCGTTGCGTAAGACTCCGCTGGAGCGCAGACGCTGGTACCTCCTGACGATCGATATTGACGGCGAAGGTGGAGTGGCTACGGTCAGCGTCAGTTCCCCTGGATCGGCGTCACCGGCTCGCGACTTACTCCAACAAGGAGAAGAAGCTTCGACATTGGATGTACCTGAACTGACATTCAAGGATCCGGTTTTGCGTTTAGCGGCCGGATTGAACGGCGAGCGATGGGATGGGCGCGTAGCAGACCCCAAGCTAAGAGTTGGGCCGGTTGTCAACGAATGGCGGTTGGAAGTTGCTATGGAGGAGGCGATCGTGCCCGCCGCGATCGGAGAGTCGAACCTCCATTTGCTGCAGTTGCCGACGAGGGGAGTGACGGGCCCACAGTGGACAGGTGACCATCAGAGATGGAGCGATGGGCCCAATGAGTGGAATGCAATTCATTTCCACCATGACGATTTATATGACGCCGGATGGCAACCAAATCACCGCATAGACCTCCCGCCGGAATTGCCGAGCGGTATCTACTGCTTTCGATTTCGATCGGAGCTAGGAGTTGATCGCGTACCGTTCTTTGTGCGCCCAGCAGTTAACGCACATCACTCAGAAGTCGCCTTACTAGTGCCGTCAGCGACTTACATGGCGTATGCAAACCACCGCATGCTAATTGAAGGCGCTGATTTTGTCGGCGCTAGGACAAACCTCCGCCCAGAACATCAATACCTAGTTGATCACGGCGATCTCGGGCTGAGTCATTACGAAAAGCATCCCGACGGTAGTGGCGTAATGTTCAGCTCCAGACGCAGACCGGTTCTCCAGGTACGCCCGGGTGCTGATGGTTGGAATTTTACGCCTGATACCGATATCAATGCTTTTTTGCTGCATGCCGAGGTAGGCCACGACATCGTCGCTGACGAAGATCTTCATACCGACGGCTATGCCGCCTTAGCCCCGTACCGAGTCATCGTTACTGGCAGTCACCCTGAATACTGGTCCACGGCAATGCTTGACGCCCTTGATGAGTGGCAAAGGCAAGGGGGCCGCCTGATGTACTTAGGAGGCAACGGTTTTTATTGGAGAGTCGCGTTTAGCGAACATTGGCCGGGCGCGATCGAACTGAGGCGCGCCGAGGATGGGGTTCGCAATTGGCAGACTGGTGACGGTGAGAACTACCACGCTTGGGGCGCTGAGTATGGAGGCCTGTGGCGAAGAAACGGTAGGGCGCCGAATGAGCTCGTCGGCATCGGATTCGCTGCACAAGGGTTTGAGAAAGCGACTTTCTATCAAAGAAGCCCAGAGGCGAAGGCTTCTCGCGCCGCGTGGATCCTAGAGGGTGTTGACGACGAGCAGATAGGGACATCGGGCTTGGGGGGCGGAGCAGCTGGCCAAGAGGTTGATCGCTACGATCAACGTCTCGGATCACCAGGCCATGCCGTGATCTTGGCTTCGGCTACCGAATTTGGGTCAGACATGCTCCGCACTAAGGAGGAATTTGAAGGCACAGTGGCTTTTCCGATCCCAGACCCGTTTGTGAGGGCGGACATGGTGTTTTATGAAACCCCGGGCGGCGGCGCTGTGTTTAGTGTGGGTTCGATTTCGTGGTTTGGGGCACTAGCCCGCAATGGATATGAAAACGACGTCGCACGTATCACGGGCAACGTATTGGAACGGTTCCTGGATCCAACGCCCTTTCCAATTCCACGAGCGCAGGCTAACTAACCCTGTTTGACAGAAGCGAGTAGGTCAGCAATTCGGTTATCGGATGGATAGTAGCCGTCTGGCAGATCAGGCAGTGAGGGCCCCGAGTCTGACTCCACCTCTGAAGCGTTAGCGGTCACGGTCTCCGGCTCGTCGACCTCGTCTTCCGACGCATCTGCTTGCGCATCCGTTTGAGTGTCAGGTGCAGCACTGTCTTCGGCGTCGACGTCAATACCTGCCGCCTTGCGAGCGCCTCGCGATTTGGCAGTCAGAGCGGCGAGGCGAGGATCCTCGCTTGCGTCTCCGGAGTCAGTAGCAGCCTGAGCTTCGGGCTCTTTTGCGGTGGGTGGGTCAGGGGGAGTTGTCTCAGGTGGTGTTTGAGCCGGTTGAGGTGTCGCAGGTGGTGGAGCCTGAGCCGGGGCGGCTCCGACGGGAACCGCGGCGGGAACCGCTCCTTGGCTTATCTTGGGACCGTCACCGATTTGACCTTGTTTAAGGAATTCCCAGGCCGCTGTTGAGACGAGTTTTCCTTCAGCAACGGACAAGACATCAACGCCATTGTCAAACTTGACCCGGTAGCGGGTTGTTTTGACACCGATTGATCGACCGACTCTGCCAGTGGTGCCGGCAGAAACGCCAGGCAGATCAGTGATGACTACAACACGAGACCCTTTCTTTAGGGTCGAGCTCTCAGGTGCCATGATTTGATCGTAGACCCTTCCGAGGTGGTAATCGAACTCATCGCACGGTAATTCCGCGACTGGGCTGGAGCCTCGCGATTGAGGATCGGGTGCTCACATTGTTGCCTACTCGTAATCCGAAGAGTCTCGTGACGATGAGATCTATGCTCAAGTGGCGAATGTTCTGGAGGTATTGAAATGGCTACTGCTTTGGTCGTAGGGGGAACCGGTCCAACCGGTCCTCACATTGTCAATGGCCTTCTTGATCGTGGCTACGAGGTTGCGATTCTGCATACAGGTGCACATGAGTCCGACCAAATTCCGGATTCGGTGGAGCACATCCATACCAATCCGTTTGACGTAGATGAGACCGCCAGTGCGTTGGGCGAACGAAAGTTTGATCTCGCCATTGTTATGTATGGGCGCCTTCGAGAACTTGCGGAGCTCCTTCAAGGCCGAGTGGATCGTTTCATCAGCGTCGGTGGGGTTCCGGCCTATACGGGTTGGGGCGACGCTGATGCGCTTTGGCCTGCTGGGATGCGCGTGCCTACGCGCGAGTGGTCGCGCCTCGTGATCAACGAGGAGCCTGGTTTCGCGGTTAATCGTAAAGTAGCCAATATTGCCCGAACTGAAGTGGCGGTATTCGATTTCCACCCGACAGCCTCGCACCTTCGCTACCCGTGGATTTACGGGCCTGGGCAGGTAGCGAGTTTGGAATGGTCGATCGTGCGTCGAGTTATGGACAAGAGAAAGTATCTGATTCTTCCAGATGGTGGAATGACGCTTCAATCCCGCGCTTACGCCATCAACGCGGCCCACCTATTACTGACTGTCGTAGACAGCCCAGAAGTCGCATCTGGCGAGGTCTACAACGCCTCAGACGAATGGACTCCGACGCTGCTGCAATGGGTTGAGATAATCGCGGATGCACTTGATCACGAATTCGAAATAGTCAGCCTCCCCTGGGAGTATGCGACCCTTGCGCAACGTTTGACTGTTCGAGGCACGCCCCATCATCGAGTGACCTCGTGCGAGAAGGCAATGTTTGACCTCGGCTATCGCGACTTAATCGACCCTATCGAAGCGTTGTCAGTGACAGCGAAGCACCTGGTCGAACACCCCTTAGAAGCTGGAGGCTCGGCGGAACGTTCGCTGTCGGATCTATTCGACTATGAAGGCGAAGAACAGCTCATATCGGTATGGAAGGACGCCATGGTGAAGGTGTCAGAGATCGCGTTCCAGGTAGATTCAGGGCTGACAGACAGGTACTCATCCAGTTTCGATGACAGCCAACGGACGGAATGGACGACTATCAAGAAATAGGAACGAAAGGCGCCTACGGGGCGACTCTTAGAGTGATGTCTGGCTTGTCGCGTAGAGGGTGAACGATTTCATCCACTTGTCAAGCGCACGGGTGGCATCTTCAGGAAGTACGCCATCGTTTAACTCTGTAACTCCACCGATACCTAACGTGGTTCCGTATGTTCGATCGGTCAATATTTGACAGGTGCGAAGCAGCTGCTCGCGAACGTTCTCACCGCCGCGAGAACTTGGGGAAACACACACTATGCCTACAGCCCGGCCTATGAGACTTCCGGCTTGAAATGGCCGAGACAGCCAGTCAATAGCGTTTTTGAGAAGGCCTGGAATTCCGTAGTTGTATTCAGGACTAAAGATGACGACCATGTCGCTTCGTGCCACCTCGTTCTTCAAGTCGGTGACTACAGCGGGAGTGCCGCTTGCTTCGAGGTCCTGGTTGAACGCTGGAATTTCAGCAAGATCGGGGGTTGTCACGGCGGTGTCATCGCGAAAAAACCCGTGGGCATGAAGCGCTGCGGCTCTATTGAGGGAAGCCGATCGCAGGCTCCCCACTAAAAACGCGACTTTACGAGTGTCAGCCATGCGTCGAGATTCCGCCGTCAACTGGGAGAGTGATGCCGGTAAGCCAAGAGCCCGCTCGGCTGGCCAGAAAAATAGTGGCGCCAACGATGTCTTCTGGCGTCCCGATTCGACCGAGTGGAGTCGACGCTATTACGCCGGCCCGTCTCGTGGGGTCGTCGAGCACGTAACTCATCATCTTTGACTCAAAGGGTCCGGGGGCAATGGTGTTGACGTTTATGTGTTCTTTGGTCAAGTGATGAGCCAGGTGTCGGGTCATCATGTGCAAGCCGGCTTTCGATGCTGAATATGAGTAATTGTCGCCAAAAGGAACGCGTACACCATCGATAGATCCGATCATGATCACACGTGAAGGCATTTCTGGTGATGCTGAAGCACTCAACTCTGGAAGTAGAGCTTGCGTCAACATGAAGGGTGCTTTGACGTTGACGTTGAGGACTTTGTCGAAACCACTTGCCGGAAAATCTCCCAAAGGTGCCCCCCAGGCTGCGCCAGCGTTATTCACGAGCAGGTCAAGGTGACTTTCGTGGGTCCGGAATTCCGCAACAAATTTGGCCAAACTTTCCTCGTCACTCAGGTCGGCGGGAATTGCGGTGCAAGAGCCATAGTCACTTAACTGTGAGGCCGCTTCGATGCAATCATTTTCTTTCCGAGAAGTGATGTAGACCGTAACTCCGTTGCGAACAAGCCCCTCACTGATCATGTAACCAATGCCTCGACTTCCACCACTAACGATGGCGATTTTTCCATCAACGTCAAATAGCTCATCAATCTTCATGCCTGAGACCGTAGTAAAACCTGGATTCATCAGTCGGGTAACTAGGGTCGACGGCGCGAAAGTCAGCTTGGGCGACTGGATCCTTGAACGAGTACCTCGGTGGCCTTTACGGACGCCCAGAGCTCAAGCCCTTGATGAAGTCCTAACTCTGCTGCGGCAGCCTTTGTGATGTCGGCGTGGATTTGCATGACCCCTGAGAGTGTTACCCGCGCCACCTGTCCTACAAACTGAACATTGGATACTTCGCAGCGCCAGTTGTTGCGTGGACTACCGCCTGGTGACTCGAGAAACAGCGACACCGACCCTGGGTTGATCGCCACTGTCATTTCGCCGCTTAGTCCAGAGTGTGACGTAGCGATTTCGATTCCGTCAGGTAGGACAACAATGCTGTCTCTCGCGGAGCCTGTGAAAAAGTTCCAGCCAATCAAACTCGCTATCCAAGGCGTTGATGGCTGCGTGCTGAGCGCCGTTAGAGAATCAAACTGGGAGACTTTGCCATTCTCTAATACCATGACCCGATCGGCCAGTGTGAACGCGTCCGCAGGATCATGGGTGACCAATAATGCGCCTGAAAGTTGAGAATCAAACGCTGATTTGATGAGGTCCCTAGCCTGACCTCGCGCACTGGGGTCAAGTGAGGAAAGAGGCTCATCTAGTAGCACCATCTTGGGTTTAGCTAAAAGAGTTCGAGCTAAGGCGACCCTCTGGCGCTGGCCGGCTGACAGATGGTGGATCTGCTTCGCGACTAGAGGCGCTAATTCAAGAAGTTCAACCAAATCGGGGTCGACGAGTTTAGTGTCAGATCCAAAAGCCAGATTTTGTCCTACGGTCATGTGGGGGAAGAGGAGTCCATCGTCGAACACCATCCCTAGGTTCCTAAGATGCGGTGGCACTGAGCGATCTTCCCCTGGTGCGTCAAGCGTTTGGCCGTCGAGGAGGATCCATCCTGATCGAAGCGGTAACCAACCGAACAATGAATACAGAAGGCTTGTCTTGCCCGCTCCATTGGGGCCCATTAGTGCAATGGTCTCGCCCGGAGCGACCCGTAGTGCCACGTCAAGTAGGAGATCGCCGCGTTCGACGACAACGTGGGCGTCCAGAAGAGGCCGGTTGATTTCATTCATCGCGAAGGCCACCACCTATCGCGCATGGTAAGCAGAACTACCAGCGAGACCAAAATTAAGACCACGCTCATCACCAGTGCTGCCTCCTGGTCGGTTTCCATTGCCACGAAAACCGCCAGGGGTAGGGTTTGGGTCTTGCCAGGAACATTGCCAGCGAAGGTAATTGTCGCTCCAAACTCGCCAAGGGCGCGAGCCCAAGCAAGAAAACCAGCGGCTATTAGGGAACTCCTCACCATTGGAAGGACAACTTTTACTGTCGTGTGAAATTGATTCGCGCCGAGAGATGCTGCCGCGAGTTCGAAGCGCGGATCCAAAGTGCGAAGGGATCCTTCAATCGTCAACACCACGAAAGGCAAGGCGACGAACGCGTTAGCCAGGACAACACCAGCAAGTGAATATGGAAGCACCAGTCCGCTAACTTCTTCAAGGGCCGCTCCGAGCGTTCCTCTTCGCCCAAAGGCAAATAAGAGTGCGGCGCCACCGACAACCGGAGGAAGCACCATTGGAAGCATCATCAACGCTCTCGTGATTGACGCAAGTACACCTTCCATTCGAGAAAGAAGCAGTGCCACCGGTACGCCCAGTGTCAATGCGACGACTGCCGCCAGGACACTTGAGATTAGCGATAACGAGATGGCATCTGTAACTACTTCTTCCGTCAGTAGAGAGCTCATTCGCGACCAAGGAACCCGCCACAAAAGTGAAATAACAGGCGCTGCGACGAGCGCCACCACCAAAAGTGCAACTACGCGAATACGCAAGGGCAGTTGACTCCTCATCGACTTAGAAACCCGAGTTCCTCTAGGACCCTTGACACTTTCGATTGGGTGACAACCTCAAGGAATGAAACGGAGACCTCGTCGGAATTTTTCAACGCAAGGGAGTATGACGTGGTGAACGAATCTAACCCCTCAGCCTCAATTGCCTTCACCTCGTTGGCGGCCATTAGTGCATCGGAACGATAAACGAACCCGTAGTCGACCTCTCCTCTAACCACCTTAGATAGCACTGCCTTGACGTTCGGCTCCCTAGTTGCATTGGACAAATCAAGATTAACTGCTCTGGCAAATGCAACCGCCAACTCGCCACAGGGCGCGCCTGGCACACACACAGCGCCCTGTAACCCAGCATCTCGCAGATCTGAAATAGTTGTCACGCTTTCGGCAAGGTTTGAACTGACGACAACCGTAAGGCTGTTGCGGGCGATGGGCACTGGGGGAAGAAACGCGTTCTCAGCCTGAAGTCGCGCCATGTGGTTGGCTCCGGCCAATAAGACGACATCGGCATCAGCGCCCTCAACGATTTGGTTCACCAAAGTGCCGCTGCCAGCGATGTTGATCTGCACCTGAAGTCCCGGATATCGATCGGTCAACTCTGGAAGCAAGATGTCAACGAATTCAGTCATTGAGGAAGCAACAAATATCTTAAAATCCTTCTCGGAATGTCGACACCCGCCCATTAGAAGACAGCAACACAGCAAGAAGGTAACCCCAAAGCGACGCAAAGTAGGCTTCCATCTCTTATGTGTTGAGGGCATCGTCTCGTTCACTCCCGCGAAACAATTGGTCTAGGTTGCACACATGGCTACAACTTTGGATTGGTATGGCTGCGCAACATTCTCACTTCGTACGGCGGGATTAACAATTTTTTTGGATGCCTATGTAGACAGACCCGTCGGAGCGCAAGGAACGGGGCTTACGGCATCAGACATCACAGAGGCGGATTACATACTGGTCGGGCATAGTCACTTTGACCATTTGTGGGGTGCCGAACGTATCATCGCTAACACAGACGCGACGCTCGTTGCGTCCTATGAGTCGGTCCGTGTGATGGAGCAGGCGGGTGTTCCGCTGGACCGCATGATTTGTGTTGCTGGAGGGGAAACAATTCAGTTGTCTCCCGAGGTAACGGTCTCGGTTTACCCGAGTCAACACTCCTGTGTGTGGTCCCACGCTCAGATGGACGAACCGGACGTTGTGTGCATAGGGGATCTCGGCGTGAGTTGGCAAGAACAGCAAGCGCGGATGGCTGACTTAATGTCCTATCTGATGTCCGAGACCACCACCGCTGTGCAAACACATCTCGAAGACTCCGCACCGGGCCATAGCGATCGCGGTGACGGCGGCGCCTTGCTGTACCTAATCGAAAGTCCCGATGGGTCGGTTCTGTTTCAAGACACTTCGGGCCGATACGACGGCATTCTGGGTCGAATTCGCCCAGATGTCGCGATCCTGGCTGCGGCTGGACGCGGAAACATCGATGGTGAACCGATACAAGGCTCTCTGGCGGAATTCGTTGCCCAGCAAGTAGAGCTCCTTAATCCCCAAAAAGTGGTGTTTGGGCATCACGATGATTGGCTTCCCGGATTTTCGATTCCGGTCAACACTGGCCCCATCGTCGAAGAAATTCGTAAGGCAAACCAAACGGTAGAGATTCTTGAGCCCGGCTATTTGGAAGCTACGGAGATCCTGCCCTAACTGTCACCTACTAATGTCTTAGTGTGCCGACGCTTCACCCAGACCAAATCCGTAACTTCATTGTCCAAACTTGCCAAGCCCTAGGAAGCGAAGCTCGAGAAGCGGAGTTGGTTGCTGATCAACTCGTCGAGGCCAATCTCGCGGGTCATGACTCCCATGGAGTCGGTATGTTGCCGTCGTACGTTGATGGTGTAGTAAATGGTCGTCTTACCGTAAACAGTCACCCAACAGTGGTGGTCGACAGTGGTGCCCTGTTGACATTGGATGGCAACGCTGGTTACGGGCAAGTCAATGGTTATGAGGCTATGTCGATGGGAATGGAGCGCGCCGCAGAACATGGTGTAGCTGTGGTGGGACTTCGTAATAGCTACCACATTGGCCGAATCGGCCACTGGGCGGAACAGTGTGCGGCTGGCGGTTACGCTTCGCTTCATTTAGTCAACGTGATTGGTCACCCGCCACTTGTTGCTGCATATGGTGGTGCTGAAGCCCGATTTGGCACGAATCCGTTCTGCGCGGCAGTGCCAGGCAGGGATGGCCGGCCCGGATTTTTGCTGGATATGGCTACGAGTATCATTGCTGGGGGAAAAGCACGAGTCGCAGCAAATAAGGGCGTCAAGGTCCCGCCTAACACCATTATCGATGTAGACGGCAATTTGACTGACGACCCAAATGCGTTTTGGTACACCGATCCGACTGGAAAGCGAGGTGGAGCATTAGTGGCTTTTGGAGATCACAAAGGGTCGGGGTTAGCAATCATGTGCGAACTGCTCAGCGCAGCATTGCTCGGTGGTGAAACCGCCCACCCGAAGAACGCTCGTGACGGACGCATCATTAACAGCATGCTTTCAATCATCATCAATCCGGCCGCGACTGGCGAAGCCGAAAGGTTCTTTGACGAAATTGAGCTTTTCAGGGAGTTTGTATTGGACTCACGACTACGCAGCGATTGCGATCAGATTCTGGTGCCCGGTCAGCCAGAGCAAATTGCTCGCACGGAGCGTGTTGAGGGTTTCGACGTAGATCCGGTAACGATGGATCAGCTCCGGTCAAGTGCCTCACGAGCTGGTCTGGCAGAGGGTGATATCGCTGCTCTAATCGGCGAAGCGTAAGCGTGCTTCTGTTTTAGAACGTAACCACTGTTCGAGCGACCGTGCCCTCCTTCATCCAGGCGTACCCTTCGTTAACTTCCTCTAACGGGATGGTGGCTGACACCATTTCGTCAAGAAGTAAGCGACCACCCAAATAGAGGTCGATCATTTGGGGGATATCAGTTCGAAACTGATTGGATCCCATCATTGACCCTTGAAGCTTTTTCTCACTTAACAGTTCTATTCCTCTGATTTCCAGTTTGGTGCTTGAAGGGACCATGCCAATCACAGTTGCGGTCCCTCCAACATCAAGCATCTCGAAGGCTTGCTCTGCTGTGGCCTTCAATCCAATTGCTTCGAAGCTGTATTCGACGCCACCTTTAGTGAGGTCGCGCACAGCGCCGACCACATCCTCAACTTCCCCAGCGTTTATCGTGTCCGTCGCCCCCATTAAACGGGCTGTTTCGAGCTTCGGCCCGCTCATGTCTACGGCGATAATGCGACCGGCTCCGGCTACTCGAGCACCTTGAATCGCGGATAATCCAATGCCGCCACATCCGATAACACAGACCGTGGCGCCAACCGGAACTGCGGCAGTCCTCACTGCGGCGCCAAATCCGGTAGTAACGCCGCAACCTATAAGACATGCTTTTTCTAATGGAATATCCGGGGTTACTTTAACGACGCCGTTTTGGTGGACCAGCATCTCCTCAGCGAAGCCGCCCAGACGCGCCATCTGGTCGACGGGTGTGCCATCTGAGCGTTGCAGCCTGGGGGAGTCGTCTCGGTTACGGGATGTGGCCCGTCCGTTGCTGCAGCGATGCGGATTACCTGAGAGGCATTGCCTGCACTGACCGCAGAATATGGACAAGCAAGCAACTACATGATCACCAGGCTCGACGTACCTAACGTCTGTGCCCACCGCCTGGACGATTCCAGCGGATTCATGTCCCATGACAGCCGGAACCTTCGTTCGAAAGAGCCCCTCCATAAAGTGCAAATCTGAGTGACATAGGCCGGCGCCGACGGTCTGAATCAAGACCTCTTGGGGCCCGGGCGAGTCAATATTGAGATCTTCAATCACCAATTCGCCAGGCTGTTCACATAAAACTGCGGCTTTCATCTGCATTCCTTAAGGAGACGTTGTCGCAAGATTAGAGCGCTCGCGCATCACGTGCCTGCCCAGTACGTTCTAAGATGCAGTTAGGCGGGTGATCGGGGACGCTTCTGGGCGAACTGCGAGGCCGGATAAGTAGCTATTGCGCCTTCGGAGACAGAATTGGCTAATCAACTAGGGCACCTACCCAAACTTGACAATTTAAGCGACGACCAGCGAGCGCGGCTTGAGACCTGGTATGCGAAGGCCTACAAAGACGACAACCTCTTTCGTACGCTGGCTAATGATGACCTGACCTTAGAAATGTTCCTTGGTTGGGTCGGCCTTATGTACGGCGGCGAGTCAGGGCTTGATCGCCAAATGATTGAACTCTGTCGAATTCGAATGGCAAATGTGAACGAATGTTTCCATTGAAGCATGGTTAAAAGCGCATCGTTGGTGCGCTCTGGTCTCACAGATGAGGTAGTCGCTCAGCTCTCAGATTATGAAAATTCTGACTTACCTGAAGCTTGGAAGGCCGCTGTGCAGTTCAGTGAGCACCTATCGGGTTCCCCTAAGGGCCCAATACCCGCCGAACTTCACGCACGTTTACGTGAACATTTTTCGGAAGTTGAGATTCTTCGCCTTGGGGCGCTTCTTGCGGTCGGGAGCGGTTGGCAACGGATGATTGAAGCATTCGGTATACGACCTGACCACTACGAAAGTGGACAAAGCGGTCCGTGGGTGAAGTAAGTGTCGAGATGTTTATCGCACTACTAACTGTGAGACTTGAAACCCACCCCGGCATCTAGTGAGTTCGACTGCGCAAGAAGGCGCCGAAGTGAACCAAATTGCTCCCTTGGATCAAGGGGTCGAGCCGGGCGCCTGGAAGCTCAAGGTAACTGATGAAGTCGCTGGCGCTACCGGCACGCTCCATGGCGGTTGCGGTCTCGCTGCTGCCGCGGGTGCTCTCGAGAGAACTACAGGACGACGACTGGCATATATATCCGGGCAGTTTCTGGCCAGAGCGTCGGTTGGTGCTGAAGTTGATATTGAAGTAAGGGAACTCGCAGTAGGGAACAGAATCACACAAGCGGCAGTCACCTGCCGCCATGGCGAGCTCACAGTGTTTCGTGCTGCAGCTGCTTTAGGCGGTCACGATCTTGAGGTCGACCGACAGTGGTCGACTCCACCCGAGGTGCCTGAACCGGAGCAGTGCAGTAGCCGTGGCGCTACTTCGGAGAGTGGTAGATCGTTCAATGACTTTGCCGACATTCGTTTAGCTTGGCAAAAGCCTGGGGAGAAGGACGTCTACTACTGGGCTCGACTTGATGACACTCTGGCGTCCTCAACACAAGGATTGATTGCTCTCGCCGACCTACTGCCCAGCGGTATGAGGGTAAGCCTTGACAAGGGCTTTCGCGGCTCGAGTCTGGACCACTCAGTGCGACTACTAAGCCAGGAACAAAGCAGCTGGGTGCTTCTCTGTATTCGATCAGCTGCTATTGAAAACAGCATCGGGCATGGAAGCGTAGAAATTTTCTCTCGAACTGGAACCTTATTGGCGGTAGCGACCCAATCTTTTGCAATATCGTCGATCACTGGTTCCCTCGACCGCTAAGCCGTTGACCGAGGAGGTTCACATGACTGCATATGTAGTGTTCCAAGGGGAGGTTGCTGACGCACACCTATACGAGCAGTACAAGCCTCTTGCCGCAGACTCGGTAGAGCGGCACGGGGGATCCTATCTGGTTAGAGGCGGAGACTGGATCACCATGGAAGGCAAAGAGCCGCCGACGCGAAACGTCATTATTCGTTTTCCCTCAATGGAAGCGGCGAAGGCTTGGTACAACAGTGTCGAATACTCGGCTGCTCGCCCCTTACGTCAAGAGGCCAGCACAGGGTCGCTATACATAATCGAAGGGTGAGCGCCGGGCACTCTAGCCCCGACCAACCAGAGGCATCCCGTTCGCCATTATCGTCATTTGCAAAATATTGGCATCTGCAGGCAGCTCGGCCATGAGGGCAACGGCTTCTCCTACGTCTTCGACTTTCATAGTTGCCTCGGCAGTAGTTTCTCCATTGGCTTGTAGTACGCCCGAACTCATCCGCGCTGTGAGTGGTGTCGCAGCGTTGCCTATATCGATCTGTCCGACGGTTATGCCTAAATCACGGCCCTCCAGAGAAAGAGCTTTGGTTAACCCTGTGACGGCGTGCTTAGTGGCGGTGTACGGCGTGGAGAATGGGCGAGGAGTCTGAGCTGACACTGACCCGTTATTGATTATCCTGCCGCCGTGCGGCGTCTGGGCCTTCATCTGCTTAAAGGCCGCACGTGCACACAACCAAGACCCAGTCAGGTTGATGTCAACGACAGAGCGCCATTGCTCTACAGATTGTTCCTCGATGGGAACCGGAGGCGCACCAATCCCAGCGTTGTTGAACAGAAGATCAACTCGCCCGTAGGCCTCGACGGCGGAACCAAATAAGTGTTCGACGTCGTGTGGATCCGACACGTCCGCCACAACAGGTTGAACTCCCTCGCCGATACTTTGCGAAACCTCTTCCAGTGGCTCCGTTCGTCTCCCACACAGGACAATCAACCAACCGCGCTTATTCAGTGCGGATGCCGTGGCGGCCCCCACACCGGTTCCACCACCAGTAATGATCGCCACGTTTTCATGGCTGTCAGTGGCCACAATGCTCCCCTTACTTTTGTTTCTGGAGTCGGGCCCACTCGTCGCGTAGTCCGACTGTACGATGAAAATGGCCATGTGCCTCGGAGTCCGCGGCGAAGTAGCCAAGACGCTCGAACTGAACAACTTCGCTGGGGGCCACACCCGATAATGATTGTTCGAACTTGCATCCCTGAAGTATCTCGAGCGAATTTGGGTCAAGATCATCTAGTGGGTCGCCTGTTGTTTCGCCGGGAACCTTTTCTTTAAATAGACGCTCATAAAGCGCTACTGAGCCATCTACCGCGTTGCTTGCGTCCACCCAATGGATCGTCGATTTGACTTTGCGTCCATCTGGCGCTGAGCCTCCTGCGGTCGCAGGGTCGTATGTGCAGTGAACTTCAAGAGGGTTTCCTGCTTCGTCGCATATGGCTTCAGTGCAGGTCACTAGATAGCCGCCTCGAAGTCGCACTTCGGTACCCGGCGAGAGCCTGAAGTATTTAGGTGGCGGCTCCATGCGAAAGTCGTCCTGTTCTATCCACAAGTCGCGGCTAAACGGTACTTTCCGCGTTCCGTCGTCATGGTTTTCGGGATTGTTGGCCAGAGTCCGGTGTTCGACCACTGGTTTGCCGTTCTCATCGTCGGGCCAGTTGGTTATGACTAGTTTCAGAGGACGCAAGACGGCCATTCGGCGTTGAGCCGTCCGGTTGAGTTCAGTGCGCACGAATGACTCAAGCAGTTCGATGTCGTGGCGTGAATTAGTTCGAGATACACCAACAAACGCGCAGAATTCACGGATTGCGCTCGCCGGGTATCCGCGGCGCCTAAGAGCTCGCAACGTTGGGAGGCGAGGGTCGTCCCACCCAGCGACGTGTCCGTCATCGACAAGCTCTTTCAATCGTCGTTTGGATGTAACGGTGTAAGTGAGTTCTAGCCGGGCAAACTCCGTCTGGTATGGCGCTTCGCCCTCCAACGGAAGTTGCCGTAAGTACCACTCGTATAGTGCCCGGTTGTCGGAAAATTCAAGACTGCACAGCGAATGGGTGACCCCCTCGAGGGCGTCACCCTGACCATGTGCCCAGTCGTAGCTTGGGTAAATCTTCCATGTGTCTCGGGTCCGATAGTGATGTTGGTCTCGAATCCTGTACATCACCGGGTCCCTGAGCTGCATATTTTCGTGCTGCATGTCGATCTTTGCGCGAAGAACACATGATCCTTCGGGATGTACCCCGTCCTTCATTTCCCGAAACAATTTGAGATTTTCGCCGGGTTTTCTGTCTCTATAAGGGCTTTCAATGCCCGGTCGCCCAAATCCTCCGCGTTGTTCTGCTATTTCTTCAGCGGATTGATCATCGACGTAGGCGAGGCCTTTTGAGATCAGCATCTCGGCCCATTCGTAAAGCTGCGGGAAGTAATCCGAAGAGTAATTAATCGAATTTGGGGTGTAACCCAGCCATTCGATATCTTCGACGATTGCATCCACGTAACGCTGGTCTTCGGTGGCGGGGTTGGTATCGTCGAATCGCAACACGCATACGCCGCCGTTCTCACGCGCGATCGAGAAGTTGAGGACGATCGCCTTTGCATGGCCAATGTGTAGATAACCGTTGGGTTCAGGGGGAAATCTTGTTTGGATGCCTCGACTGAAGCGGCCGTTGTCAAGATCCTCTGACACTAGTTCCCGCACGAAATCGGAGCGCTCTGGATCTCCTGCCTCACTTGGGGTGAGTGAATTTTGGGTCAAGTCGGTCACCGCTCGTCTCGAAAACTGAACCTAATTTACCGTCAATCTTGGTTCGTGGAGGGATCTAACTTACCTAAATGCGCTGGCGGCCAGCGGCCCGGCACCACGTCGAATTCGATCAGATATTGTGCGATCGCTTCGAGGACGCTGAGTGCGTTTGTCAGCGTTGATTTATCCAATGCCGAGCAAAGTTCCAGACACCCGTTGTCTGTTTCACTTTCTATTAGCTTGCGTTCGATGCGTCCAAGCTCGGTATAACCCATCGTTGAGTCCAGCCACCCTCGCTCATGTAGTAGAGAGGCTTCACTGTCCCATTCCTGTTGTGTCCAGCCTCGGATCTTTTGGATTACTTGAGGGGTTCCTCTTCCATCTGCAGCCATAAGCAGATGGCTCCCTAATCCTGAAATACCGGCGTTTCGCAGTGCCAGATTGTGTGCGTCGAAGCGGTACTCCCTTAATAGTGTGCTCGCATGCCACAACCCTAATAAGGAGCTCTGAGGCCATGATTCGTCTGCCCATGCACCGAAGAGAGGTCTATCTTCTGAGTTGAGTCCGGTGAGTCCGGTTCTCAAAGAATCCACGAGTGGATCTAAAGGTGCGATGAAATTGTATTCATTGAAGATTCGGGAGAGTGCTGCCTCAACGAGTTCAAGATGCATAGTTCTTGTCTGCCGGGGGTTAAGAATGTCCCAACAGCCAGGTACCGCTCGCGCCACCATTCTGGGAGCGAAGTTGTAGAACACCTCTGTTACTTCCGCGGATGAGGCCGGGCCCAGTGGCGCGGATCGATAGGCAAAGTATGCGTGCCACCAGCCGCTGTAGCCGACCCGGTCGAACTGAGTGATTTCGTCTGCGTAGTAGCTGCAAGAATGAAGCGGTTCGGCAGCCCGCGCGAAGCGTCGCACCAAAACTCGATCAGCAGTCGTCATCTATATTGAATCCTTAGCTGACTGTTTTCGTAGACCGCGTCTGAAATCGTCAGGTACAGATACCCGCTCGACTTTCAGCTCGGTGTCGTACGTCTCCCAGATTTGGCCGTTCTTTGCTTCCATAGACAGCAAAACAACGGCTCCATCATCGCCGCCTCCCTCAATGTGGGCTTCGTCGCCGTTGTGGGAGGAATAGGTACCGGCGGCGCGGCGATCGATGAGTTTTGCGGGGTCGTCCACTTCAAAAATCAGGTGCTCCCCTTCCAGGACTAATGTCTGGACGGGACCGATATGGCGATGTGGGACGCACTGAACTCCGGGTTCAAACTTCATGAGAAGTTGAACAAAGTGATCCTCCGGATCAACGTCTAAAACGTTGTAATACAAACCGGCGAAACCCGGGAACTGGATCCAGTTCACGTTGGATGAGAGCGATTGCGAAGCCATAGCGGTCCTGTCAGTCCTCGATTTAATCTGGCGTGCTCTTATCTTATTCTTTGTCCCCAGGGCGAGGTTCTTTGGGTAGACCTAGCACCCTTTCAGCGAGGATGTTCTTCTGAATTTCGTCGGTACCGCCCGCGATCGATTGAGCAGGTGTTGAGATTAGGACCTCAGCGAGGACCTCATGGGGCGAAACGCTACTCCCGCTTAGGACCCCGGTCGTTTCCAAAATCGCGGCATGTGCAGCGGCACTCTTCATGGCTGTCATGCTCATGTTTAGCTTCGCAACAGATCCTTCTGGGCCTGGTGCTCGCCCAGCCGATCGGGCTGCGCCAGCACGTTGTGTAGTCCACCGGGAAGTTCGTTGCAGCGTTTCTACTTCCGCGACGAGCTGGCGCACACGGGGAATCTGTGATTTACCGAGAAGCCGCGCCTGCGGCTCCACTAGGCGCGGTCGGCCAGCACGTTGCGGATACCAGCTATAGGTGGCGAAGTACTCGTCGGCTTCCGTCTTCGCTGCCATGACTAAAGGGCTAGTGCTCAAAGGGAACTTTGGGCGGGGCGTAGCCACAGCACTGCGTTCGTGAGCGAGAGTGGTGAGCGCTACTCTCCATCCATCTCCCTGCGATGCAATCAGGTTTTCATGCGGAAGGCGCGCTTCGTCAAAAAACACTTCGTTAAAAGAGGAGTGGCCATTCATCTGGTGAAGGGGACGCACTTCGACGGCAGCCTGCTTCATTGGGAGGAGAAAGAACGATATTCCCTGGTGTTTCGTGGCGGTGAAGTCAGTGCGCGCAAGCAAAATGCCGTAGTCAGCTTTTTGAGCACCCGAATTCCAGACCTTTTGTCCAGAGATCACCCATTCGTCCCCGTCTCGCTCCGCTCGTGTCGCGAGGCTCGCTAAATCAGAACCGGCTCCAGGTTCGCTAAATAGCTGACACCATTTGTGGCTCCCCGTCAGAATGGGAAGGAGAAAGCGTTGGAGTTGCGGCTCTGTCGCCCACTCCAACAAGGTCGGCGCAACCAGATACATGCTCACACCGGAGGCCATACCGACCGCGCCCGAGTCGTAGAGGATCTGGCGACTTACCTTGTCGCTCCCCGCAGTAAGGCCGCGACCGAACCACTGCTCCGGCCAAGAAGGTGCACCCCAGCCGCTTTCAGCCAACTGTGTCCGCCAAGACACAAGATCGCCCGAAGGGTCCCAGTGCTCCTTCACCCACTGCCGCATTTCGTCCGCATCTTTACTAGAGAGATCCATCTCACCAACCGTTGAAGTGGACGAAATCTGCGGAAGGCTTTCTCCGACCGGCCTTGAAGTCCGTTCCTAATGTGTAGGCAACTGGGCTCAGAGCAACTTGTTGGATACTCGCAAAGGGAATTCCGAGAATGTCGGCTACTTCCTTCTCTCGTTGAAGATGCACGGTCGTCCAGCAAGTCCCGAGCCCACGGTTTCGGGCGGCAAGCATAAAACTCCATGCTGCCTGGATCACTGAACCCCACTTAACGGCCTGCGTCATGGCATCGGTTCCTTCAAGTCTGCCGGTAATACACGGAACGAATATCGCTGGCACGTCGGGAAAGGTCTCCGCTAGGTGACGAGCTGAGCCCATCATGTTGAGCCACGATGCTCGATCACCCTCCTCTCCTTGCTTCGAAGCAGAGGCATCGAGATACTCCTCCGTAACCATGGCCGTCCAGACTTCTTTATAAATAGTGCCTACCTCCCGACATTGCTCTCTGTCGGTGGAAACCACGAAATGCCAGTCTTGCCTTAAGGAACCAGTTGGAGCTTGGAGAGCGATATCCAAGCAGTCCTTGAGCACCTCTTGGCTGACTTCTTTCTCTAAATTGAGACGTCGCCTCACCGAACGGGTTGTGGTCAATACCTCCTCAGCGCTTAAATCGAGGGCCATTGCTCTAACTCTTCCTCTCTTATCGTTCGAATTGCACTCGTGCTGTGCCGATTACCCCGGTGCGTCCGTCTTCGGCGATGATTGCCAGATCGAGTTCTACTATTAGTGCTTCCTCATCGGTGTCTGTAACTGCTCCGGTCATAGTGATCTTGGAATCGACGAGAAGTGAACCTCGAAAGACGGTGTCGATTTCCAAAATCTTGCATCCTGGTGCCCAGCGGTGAATCATCGACGCCAGGAAACCCTGACTCATAATCCCAGGAACGATCGCTGCGGGAAATCCTTCTTTTCGAGCAGCTTCATGGTCAACGAAGCGCTCAAAGACGTGTTTCGCGGCCTGACAAAACGCCATGACCTTTGGCATAGAAACGTCCGGCGACTCTTCAGGCAGGTCGTCTCCGATTTCTAGGTCTTCAAATTTCGCTATCTGCGTCACACTCATTCAGCCTTTTTGATCATTTTCCAGTCAACTGTGGAGACTAGATCGTCGGCCTCATTACGAAACTCCATCCGCTGCACTATGAAGATCATCGTTCCGCTTCGGCCAGTCTTCTCGAAGATATCGGCGATGGTGGTGGTCGCCGTTAACGTTTCACCCGAACGAATCGGGGCATGGACCTCTACACGTTTGCCACCGTCAATACCGAATCCGCCTCCAATTTGAGGGAACTCCTTGGGAAACACCCTCCCCGACATGCAATGGGTTGTAAATCCCGGGTGCGCTTGAAAATCGTGATGATTTGGATCAGTGAAACGTGGATCCGTCTCTCCGCACGCTTCAGCCCAAGCCACCATGCTCGGTGCCGACATCTCAAATGTTGTCCAGTCAAATTCGATACCAACCCATTGTTCGCGCACTGTTGCTAGGTCGGCTTTCGAGTTCTCGTCATCCATCGGTTGAGTCATCTCCGCTTCAGGTCCGTAGGGCATGTACCCAGCCGAAAGGTAACACTCAACGACAAATTTCGTTGAATCAGGTAATGATTAACCCCATGGGTGTCCCACTAGTCAACGATCATGAGCAACGTATCGCACAGGCCTGGGCCGGCAGGGTTACTGGCTGCATGCTGGGCAAGCCAATCGAACAGATGTCGATGCGAAAGGGTCCAGCGAACCTCGAGAATTACCTCGATCGGGTCAAGGCTTGGCCGGTGCGAGAGTACATACCGTTTGCGCCTGACGTCGATGACCACGTAGAACACCCCGCTGCATGTCGAGACATGATGTCGGCGGCCATACCGGACGATGACATCAACTACACGGTGATTTCACTTCTTCTCCTCGAAGAATACGGTCCTGACTTCACCACCGCGGATGTTGGGCGGATCTGGCTTCGTTATTTGCCAGGGGCGATGGTCTTTACAGCTGAACGTGAGGCTTACGCAAAGCTTCTAGCGTTCGCTGGTATGCGTTTTCCATATGGTGCCGAGCCTAAAATGGAGCTGGGGGAGTGCAGCGACAATCCCTTCAACGATTGGATTGGAGCCCAAATCCGTACAGATCTTTACGGGTGGGTGAACCCAGGGGACCCAGAGCGCGCTGCGAACATGGCCGAACGAGATGCATCTTTGAGTCACCGAGGAGAAGGTGTTTATGGTGCGGTCGCGATAGCAGTTGTTGGAGCCTTGATAGGCGGCGGCATGGAGATTAAGGAGGCGCTTGAGAGCGCGGCCGACTTTCTCCCAGCCGGGTCTGAGTGTTCGCAAGCCATAGCCCTTGGCCTCGCGGAAGCATCAAGTCCAAATGCGACTCGCATCCACGCCGCTTACGAGGGATTGTCACCAGTGCATACGGTAAACAACCTGGCTCTGGTCGCGTGGGGCTTGGCTCGAGGGGCTGAGAATTTCAGTATCGCCATAGGGGACACTGTCTCTGCCGGTTGGGACACCGACTGTAACGGCGCAACGGTGGGCGGACTTTGGGGCCTGACAGGTAGAGAAGTACCGGAGGAGTGGACGGGGCCTTGGGGTGGTCGCGTGCAGACCAGCTTGAGTGGGGTAGCCGAACTGCGGTTGTCTGACCTCGTGAGGCGGACGGTGGCTCATGTCGCCTAATCGCCGCTCCTAGGGCGCATCGAAATGGCGCTGAAGTTACCACCGTATAGAGCATCGACCAGGGTTCCCATATCGGTAATTTGTTGGTTTGGGAAATCGGTGGCGCAGAATCCAATGCGGCTCACCACGTGACTATCACTCCCTCCAAATCCCCGATAACCGAGGCGTTCCGCCATTTCTATTGATAGTTCGTCCTCACCTGGTATTGACCCTCCGTTGAGAACCTCAACGGTGTCAACACCTTCTACGATCCCGCGATCTTCGTAGTGAGCAAATAAGCCAACTCGTTTACGGCCGGGGTGACAGGGTGCTGCAAATGCGCCGGCCTTGCGACTCTCATCAAGGACCGTCTCAATGGGTAACCGAATGTCAGTGAAATCCATTGCGGCTAACAGGTCGTCGTTAACTCCGAAGACGAGCACGTGTCCAAAGTCAGTTTCTACTTCACTAGCTTTCATAATGACAAGGCCATACTCGTCTTCCAAGTGGCGATAGTCAGAGTCGGCATCAAATTGCCTGTGCTCTGTAAGTACGAATCCGTCAAGAGCTAGCTGCTTCTTTTGAATCCACTTGCAGTAATTTTCAACTTTTGCTCGTCCGTCATCAGACTTTATTGAGTGGGTGTGTAGATCTAGACGCATCTTGTTTAGGTCAATCGAGACGAAATACCGGTACAGCGAACGGTTCGCCGTCATCGCGTTCTTGGTCAACGAAGTGAGCTTTGACTCTGATTCCGACAGCGACATCGTCTGCTGCGCAGTCTGTAATTACTGTCAAAATTCGGGGCCCCTCGTCAAGAGTGACGTAGGCCATCACGTATGGGCATGCTTCCGCAAAACCCCGAGCTTGGTTTTGTTCGGTCACGGTGAAGGTGTATACCTCGCCGTTGCCGCTAGCAACAAAGTGCTCCAAACCGCCGCTTTCTAGGCAGTGCACACAGATGCCGCGGGGTCGGTGTTGAACAAGGCCACACTGCAGGCACCGCTGAAGAACAAGTTCGCCGCGCCCAGCGCCCTCCCAATAGCCGCGTGTTTCCCAACTCGCGTAGGGCAGTGGATGCTTTATCTCGTTCATTTACCGACTCCGAGGATCAAGGTCGCACCGCTGTGCTTGTCGCCAATAGTGCCGCCTGTACCGTGAGCGAGCGCTAGTTCCGGACTTTTTACCTGACGATCGCCACATTCTTGACGGAGTTGTTTAACAGCTTCAATAACTAAGAAAATACCGCGCATCCCAGGATGGTTGGAGGAAAGGCCACCACCATCTGGGTTCACGGGGAGTACGCCGTCAAGGCTGATTCCTCCCCCTGAGACGAAGTCCCCTCCCGCGCCCCGCTCACAAAACCCGAGGTTTTCCAGGGTGGCGAGAACTGTGATGGTGAATGAGTCGTAGATCATTGCCAGGTCGATGTCGGAACGTTCAACCCCTGCCATATTGAACGCTGTATCACCGGACTGTTTGGCCGCGATGGTCAGGAGGTCGGTCCGGCCCACTCCTTGATGTTGCGCCGCTTCGCCACACCCAAGAATACGAACCGGAGGTTTTGGAAGATCTTTAGCCCGTTCCAGAGACGTAACAACCACAGCGCCGCCGCCGTCGCTGATGATGCAACAGTCCAGCAGATGCAGTGGTCGGGAGATCATGCGACTTCCCAAAACATCGTCGACAGTGATTGGGGAGCGCATTTTGGCGTGTGGATTCAGACCAGCGTGCCTCCTCATTGTTATGGCAATTTCAGCAAGTTGTTCGCTAGTTGTTCCATAGGTGCTCATATGCAGATTTGCGTACATGGCATAACTGCCGACAGTCGTCATGCCGTACGGACTGGAGAATGCAGTGTCGGGATTACGCGAACCGCCAGACCCGCCTGTGCCGATCGCCATTGCATTTGATGCAGCTGTTGAGCCATAAAGAACTAAGGCGACATTGCAGAGGCCAGCGTGAATTGCTGCTGCGGCATGGGTTACGTGGGCGACAAAGGACGAGCCCCCAATATTGGTGCCATCCAAATAGTCTGGGCGTAGATCAAGATATTCGGCCAAGTCGACAATTCCCATAAGACCCATAGACATAGAGGCGCCAAATAGTCCGTCGACCTCCGAGCGTGTCACACCTGCGTCCTCAAGGGCGCCCTTGGCGCATTCCGCCATGATCTGGAACTCGGTTTTGTTGGGTGAGAAGCGACTGGGGTGTTCGTAGACGCCAGCGATCGCCGCCGTTTCCGGAAATGGGATTTCGCTCATGATGAGTGCCCCACCTCCTCCACGGTTCGGTTAATTAAAGAAGCGAACGCCTTCGGTTGCTCTATGGGCCCATGATTGCCTGCAGCGGCAAGAGTTTCCACGGTCGCATTTGGAAGCGATTGGGCAAGCTGCAGGCTTGCTTCACGTGACGTGCTACTAGCGTGTTCTCCGATCACGACAACCGTTGGCGTAGAAACTCCCTCGAGGTCAATGCTTTCGTTCCACTTGTGCTGTGCTTTACGGGCTCCAAGAGTCGCGCGTGGATCGGTCTTTACCCACTGGGAGAATGCCTCTTTGAGAACTGATTCATCTGGCTCTGGGCCGTAGCCGCTGGTATCGAAATTACGACGCGCCTTCCCCGCAGTGATCGATTCGAGTTCGGCGATTTCATCGCCCAGTTTCACCGCCACCCCCACCGCGCCAACGCATATGAGGCCCGATATGTCGAGGTGCGAGCGCCGAGAAAGTTCCAGACCGACCGCTGCGCCGAGCCCTTCACCCACGACCAACAAAGCGCCCGCGTCCCAGCTGAGTATGAGGCTTTCAGCGTATTCGGCGAAGGCAGATATCGAGGTCAGACTGTCAAGGGAGCCGCTTCGACCGTGTCCCGGAAAGTCTAGGCTTATGGGAGAATGGGACCCTTCCAAGTGGTCCATCACTACGCTGAACGAGTTCCCATTGGCACCGGCATCGTGGAGGAACAGCACGGCCTGTCCGTCGGTTAGCAGTGGAGGGCATCCGGGAAGTGTCGTGACTCCCCGGTGATGCACCAATATCGCTGTATCGCCGATTTCGAAATACTTGTCGGGCACGTAGCGAACCGTATCGGACTCAAGGCAAGCCAGGGAGTTGAATCAGAAAAGTTCTCCAATCCGGTCCTAGCGCTGTCCGTTAATCACCTCTCGAAATGAGAGAGCCTTATCGACTTCGGGCTCCTTGGGGAGCCCCAGGATTCTTTCACCAATGATATTGCGTTGTATCTGGTCTGTGCCCCCGCCTATGGATGTGAAGTAGGCGTTCAACATTGAATACGTAGCATCACCAGCGGCAGGGGATGCTGACGCACCGAGAGTGGCTTCCGGCCCGAGGATTTCAGCCTGAAGGCGTCCGGCATAGTGCAGCATCCGTGACATAGCCAGCTTCCCGAGGGACACGACAGGCGTCATCGTTCCTTGTTCTATCGCAGCCTTGGCGCGACGGTTGTTCCACTCATTGAGCACTCGCCACGAGTGGAGGATCATGAGGTTCTGTCGAAGGCGCTGGTCTGTGTTCTTGCCACGTTCTTGAGCAAGGGCTTGTAACGATAGGTCGGGTACAGGTGCAGGGGCCTCGCTCGCAGCCGATCGATTTTGGTCCTGGGCTTGCGAGGAAGTTCGCTCTTGGGTTGCACCCATCGCGGATCGTTCGTAAGCCAAGGCCGACGTCAAAACCCACCAACCCGCGTTAAGTTCGCCAAGCATATTTGCCTTTGATACCCGTGCATCAGTAAGGAATACTTCATTGAATCGGGAGTCGCCGGTTGCCTGGCGAAGAGGGCGGACTTCGACGCCCTCCTGCTTCATGGGGATAAGAAAAAACGACAAGCCACGATGTTTGGGTTGATCGAGGTCTGTTCGAGCTATGAGAAATGCGTAGTCCGCGTGGCGCCCGCCCGACGTCCAGACCTTCTGACCGTTGATAATCCACTCATCACCGTCGCGTACAGCACTAGTCCTTACGCTTGCGAGGTCGGACCCTGCTCCAGGCTCGCTGTACAAGAGACACATCGATATCTCCCCGAGCATGAGCCCCCGGAGAACCTCTGATTTGAGTTCATCGCTCGCGTGAGACGCGATGGTCGCGGCCCATAAGTTCACTACGTCTTGGCCCCATCCTTGGAGGCCCCGACCCAAAACGGAATCGGCTGAGCTGCTCTCCTCGGGGGACTCGTTGTTGAATTCCGCGGCGCGAAACACGGCGTCTGTAGACCGGGCATCTTCTGCTGATAAGCCCCTCCCGTACCATTCGGCGGGCCAGCTTGGTGCTGCCCAGCCAGAATCTACAAGCGATTCAAGCCAGGCCTTTCTGTTGCCCTGCGGGGGGTGAGTTTGAAGCCAGTCTTGGGCTTCGGCTACCGCGCTAGCGCCTTTGCCGGTCATTGCTCTGCGCTTACCCTTATTCCTTCGAGGGTTGCTTCAATCGTTCCTTGAACTGCAACCTTGCGGGCCGCTAGACCTTCCGCGTCGAACTTTGCTAGCGAAGGCGGCAACGCCATTACGTCCCAGATCTCGGTTAGCTCGGTACCTGACTGTACTTCGGCCATACGAAAGGTCCAGCGAACAAAGGGCCCATCATCGGGTGCGGCGACGAACTCAAAACACTCCCCAGGATTGGCTATCGTAATCTCAACGGGCACTGACCACTCGAAAGTTTTGATTCGGTTGTTCCCCAAAAAACGTGAACCTACCTGGCCGGGGTTCCCACTCACCCATTCGCCACCGATATTTTCCGTGCTCCACTCACCCATTCGAGCTAAGTCGCTGACTAGCGAATAGACGTCGTGTGGCGAAGCCTTGATGTTTGTTGAGATCTCTAGGTGCATGTCGTGAACAGTCATGGCAAAACGCTAGCGCTGTTCGGCGGTCTTTGCCGCGAAACGGAAGCCCGAATATTTGGGTTGGTCGATCGAGACCTGATTAACCACCGACTCGCGCAAATATTGCTGAAGGTCATCGTTGTCGAGTGGCATCGATCCATCGCGTAAAGCCTCAACTAGCCACCAGCGAAGATCGTCAAGGCATCCCGAGCGCTGCAGCAACTTAGTCAAGCGGTCTTCCTCTCGCCGACGCAACTCTGGTCCAATAGCAAGTTCGCGATCCACGATGTCGAGACTGTTGCCTGCAACCCGAGCCAGAAAGTTAGTTCGGCCTGTGGTGGACGACATCACGTCACCGTGAAGAAAGTCCCTAACGCTGGCTAGCAGCTCGTCAACGCGCGGCATGTCTGATGGGCGGCTCGGGGCGGCCGGTGCGATCAGATCTACAGGTCCCGGAATGAGCAAGTTAATGCAATCAACTTGGCACTCCGAAGACCGTCTCCCTATACCTGGCCGTTCAACGGTTGCATCGGGTCCATTGCGGTATTGGTCAGTCATACCAAGGCAACCGATGGCCCACCAAAAGCTGCCGAATACCTCCCAAAACTTGAGGGTGTCACGATCGATGGACTTGCCGCTCTCGTCCTCGTAGCCGAATATCAGTTCATCAACAGCGCCAAACCCGCCTACTTCCAAATCGCGCTGACCGAAACGCCAAGAGTTCGTGCAAATCCAGCCCAGATCGCGTATCGGGTCGCCGATATGGGATGTCTCCCAGTCAAGAACCGCAATGAGTCCTTCGTCTCCATCAATCATCAGGTTTCCGTTACGAAAGTCGTTATGCACCAATGCTTCATCGTGTTGCTTGGGGAGATGCTCCCTCAGCCACGCGCCAGTGAAATCAATCATCGGCTGTGCCGTGTCCCATTCTTTGTAACGATCCCAGGTTTGCTCTAAGTACTGACCTGGAGACAGGGTCGGTAGGCGATTTCTCAGGCCTGTTTGATCCAGGTCAATGGCATGAATTTTTGCCAATTCGCGTCCACATTGCTCCGCCAAGAAGGGACGTACTTTTTCGAGTTCGGGGGAGCGGACGATACGCGAGCCTAATGTTTCCCCCTCAAGCCACTCCATGAGGAAACCCACCCCAACGCCGTCTTCCTCCTTGAGGTCGTAATAGACCTCAGGCTCAACGACCCCATGAGCGCGTGCAGTTCGCATCAGCAACGATTCTGCCGCGAGGCCAACAGCACTGGTGTTATCGCGATCAACACCGCCAGCACCGCGCCTCATGCAAAGTTGCAGATCTCCGGCGTCCGTTCGGACCACCACTCGGTAGGTCTCCATGCTCGCGCCCCCCGACAGGCGCTCGACGGCCACAAGCCCTTGGCACTTAGCTATTTCTCGGGCTACGACTCGGTCTAGAGCCTCAAAAAAATCTGGTTGAGGCATCGATGTTTCACTCTTCTTCTTGTTGTGATCCGAAGATGGTTGGTGCACCTGCGCGAGACCAATCAGGTGCACCGACAATTTGCCGACCGCCCACAATGACACGTTGATCTGAAGCGCCGCCAATTACGGTCCCGCTCAGTTGTCCCGTGACGCCATTTGCACCGATATGCGCAATTGGGTACGAGTTGGCCGCTGAGTAAGTTTGAAGAAGAAGCGGCCGAGGATTTGGTGAGTTGTTGGGAACTGAACCATGGATCATGCAGCAGTTATGGACAGTTACCGATCCGGAGGGGCCTGTAAGCCACTCCATATCGCTAAAATTGATTTTTGCGACGTCGTCGGGGTTCATCGCCCCACCCCATTCGCCAGACTCAAGGTACTGGTCATAGAGTCGGCCCTTATGACTGCCTGGGAGCACTCCCATCGGGCCCATGACGTCGTCTACATCAGCCAAATAGACACCAATGGTTAAAGGAGTGAAGTCGGTGTGGGGCCAAAACTGGATGTCTTGATGCCACTTAATTTCCTCGCCCCCGTCAGACCATTTGAAATTGAGTTTGGAATGGTGGTAGCGAACTGGCCCGCCCAGCACCGCACACGCCAATTCAGCTGCCGGTCCCTCAAGTGCAAACTTGCGAAAGGCTTCATGGTTCTCGACCGGTGAGTTAAGGCGGCGAATCCTGGGATTCGTAGCTGTATGAGACGGTTCGAGATCAAGCATCCGGTTCGACGTTTGAAGACCTCGGCTAAGTTCTATGAATTCGGCGGCCGCTTGTTGGAGGCCCGATAGGGTTTCATCATCAATAAAGCCTTCAAAATGTAGGTACCCACGCTGCTCGTAGCGGTTCAGGTCACTGTCTGTAGGTAAATTGAGATTCGCAGAAGCTAGTGCCACGGGTAAAGGTTATCTCGGTCGTCGATGATCTGTCCGAATCTGCGTTTCTCCGTTTATGGTTAGAGCATGTCCGAAGAGTTAGTTGTCAGTGGTGGTTCGTTGTTGGATCTTTTGGGCGAGCGACCTGCCGATCTGCTTATAAGCGATGGGAGAATCACAGACATTGACGAGCACGGGGCCTTCGCTGGCCGCGGTTTAGAAGTCGATGCCTCTGATGCCTTAGTGATGCCTGGTTTCGTGGACATCCAGGTCCATTTCAGAACTCCCGGTGGCGAAGAGAGCGAAGATATCTCATCAGGTGCAGCAGGTGCGGCCTTGGGCGGTGTTACTGCGTGCCTCATGATGCCTAACACGGTCCCTACAATCGACAATCCGGTCCTTGTAGCAGAGGTGCTTGCGCTCGGTCGCCAAACACCTTGCGATGTTTATACGTCTGCTGCAGTTACCGTGGACCGCGCCGGAGAGCGTCTTGTCGATTTTGCTTCACTCTACGAAGCTGGCGTGCGCGTCTTCACGGACGACGGCACCGTCGTTGACAGCGCCGATTTGATGAGGGGGGCCCTGGAGGCCAGTTCCTTGTTCCCAGATGTCGTGATAAGCCAACATGCAGAGCATTCCGAGATGGTCGAGGGAGGCATCATTAACGAAGGCGAGGTGGCAGAGCGATTAGGGCTCAAAGGGCGACCTCCTGAAGCTGAGACGGTGATCGTTGAGCGCGACATTGATCTCGCGAGAGAAACCGGCGGTCGGTACCACGTACTTCATATATCGACTGCATCCGCTAGCAGCTTGGTCCGCGATGCAAAGACAGCGGGCCTTCGTGTCACAGCGGAGGTAACCCCACAACACCTGATCCTCACGGAGGAGGATGTAGAGAGGTTGGGTACATCTGGCAAAATGAATCCACCGCTGCGGACTATCAATGATGTACGGGGTCTGAGGACAGCCTTGTTCGATGGCACGATCGACGCGATAGCGACGGACCACGCACCCCATTCGCCCTTGAGTAAGTCGGTGGGTTTAGCTGAAGCGCCTCCTGGGATGTTGGGTGTCGAGACAATGGCATCGGTCGTCTGGGATGAGTTCGTCGCCCGGGGGCTTATGACCCCGCAGCGATTTATCACCCTTCTCTCGGTCGCACCTGCCGCTATAGCGGGAATCGCAACGCATGGCACTTCGCTATCCGTTGGCAAACCGGCAAATATCGTTGTGTTTGATCCAAGGGAACGGTGGGTGATTGAAGCGGACGGCTTGCAAAGTAAGAGCACCAACACGCCTTGGCCCCAAAAAGAGGTTCATGGACGTGTCAGGCACACAATTTGCAACGGTGCGCTTGTCGTCCACGATGCCACGCTTGTCTAGGTGATTCATAAGCGGAAGGCATCAGGTCCGCGCCCATTGGGCCTAGGTTATGTAGGTGTAGCCCAAGAGAAGGTTGTGCCGTGCCATTTAGCTTTGCAAATGTTGACGGGCGAGCATGTCTCGTCGAAAACGATGCCTATTTTGATCTTGAACGAATTTCGGAGGGTTCCATAAGTGCTGATCCGATGGAGGCCCTAGGCAGGAATGATGAATTTCACGCAATCGCCGCGTCGTTGGAATCGCACGAAAGTGACGGTGTCATCTCCGAGGCCACTGTGGATGCACCTGCACCCAGGCCGCGGAACAGCTTTGGTGTAGGGCTGAACTACAAGGACCACGCTGAAGAATCAAAGATGGACCTTCCATCGGTGCCGGTTGTCTTTACCAAGTACCCATCTTGTATCTCTGGCCCGTTCGACGATGTCTTGTTGCGCGGTGACAGTAATGACTACGAAGCTGAGCTTGTTGTTGTGATAGGTCGAACCACGCGCGATATCACAGCTGACCAAGCGTGGTCATACGTTGCGGGTTTGACCGTTGGGCAGGATATCTCTGATCGAGCACTGCAATTGGCAGCCAGGCCAGCTCACTTTGGGCTGGGAAAGTCTCGAGATAGCTATGGGCCGACTGGCCCAATGCTCCTCTCTCCGGACAGCTTCGCGGACCCGAATGACCTTCACATAACGTGCGACATTAATGGCGATCGCCGGCAGGACGCGCAGACGAGCAGTTTGATCTTCGACGTCCCGTTCCTAGTTAGCTATCTCTCGGAAATTATGACGTTGGAGCCCGGTGACACCATTTTTACGGGCACTCCCGCCGGTGTGGGAATGCCAGACAAACGCTTTCTTAAGCCCGGAGACGTCATTCGAACCACCGTTGAGGGAATCGGTGTAATGGAAAACACCTGTCGCTAGCCAGAACCCAAGTGCTACCAAGCACCTCGTTCTCTGAGTGACTCCAGTTCATCCCAGTCGTAGCCAGCCTCGACTAACACCATTTCCGTGTCTTGTCCTAATTGAGGCGCTTCGATGCCGTATCGGGTCGGAGTGTCGGACATTTGAATCGGGCAACCGACCAAATTGACGCTTCCGAATTGCGGATGATCAACCTCCACGATGTAGCCGTTAGCGAACGATTGGGGATCGGCTGCAACTTGGTCGTGGGAACGCACTGGTGAAAACCGCTGCGCCTCGGCAGTCAGGCGTTCCACCCATTCGTTGGTGGTCCTTTGGCTGAAGATTTCAATAAAATCCTTCCGCATTTCTCTTGCGATGTCTTTGGTCACGAAATAAGAGTTGTAAGTGGGGTGCTCCACCCAGTCTGGCCGTTCGATCGCCCTGCACATACCTTCCCATAAATGCTCAGGGCATCCCGCCATTGCAAGGGCACCATCCGCGGTCGGAAACACCCCGTAAAGAGCATGCACAAGCGGGTGGCCGCCATTGGATCGGCCGGCCAACTCACCGGTGAGGAAATAGTGCGTGTATTCGGGCGCCTGCATCCAAATTTGACCGCCAAGGAGACTTACATCCACCCGTTGGCCTCTACCCGTTCGTTCCCGGGCGTATAGAGCAGCGATAATGCCGGTTTGTAAGTTCTGCGATCCACAGTGGTCCGCAAGGAGCGATGCCACAGTCGTTGCGGGCTCCCCGTCATTGCCGATACCTGCTATCACGCCGCCAGCGGCCTCTCCGACTATGTCGGCTCCTTCTCGAAGAGCATCTGGTCCCGTAGGCCCGAGGAAGCTTCCCGCTGCCCAAATAATCCGAGGATTAACTGCCGCGAGGTCTTCGTACCCAAGGCCCCAGCCATCAAGGGTGCCAGGTTGGAAATTTGACAGCACAACATCGGACGACTCCGCCAGCTTCAGGAATGCTTCTCGCCCAGCATCGGTCCGCAGATCCAGAGTTACTGATCGCTTTCCGCGGTTACAGGCTTCCCAAAAGACGGATGTACCGAGATCGGCGATAACACCCACATGGCGGCCCATATCACCGATCTCTGGTAGTTCTATCTTCAATACTTCGGCGCCGAGATCATGCAACATGGCGGCGGCTTGGGGCCCCTGCACCAAAGTTGACAAATCTAAAACCCGTATACCGTCTAAGGCTCCCGACATTTCAACCCCTTATGAGCTAGAAGATACCTAATCAAACGCGACCGTTGTCAAAACGTTTAGGTCACCGTAGCAACCGAAAGTCTTCAGATGAGCCAACTGCGCCCAGAATGCGATTTGGATGTTCTTCTTATGACTAACGCTGTAGCGAATCGAGGGCGAGCAGAAGCGGCAGGGTACGAGGTTCAGACCTATCTGGAACGGGCCGGATATCGGGTACAACATGTAATGCCGCCTGACGTAGCATCCACTGATTCCCTGGTCCGTGAAGCGGTATCGACACAGAAGCGGATAGTCGCTGTAGGTGGCGACGGATTTATTCACTATGTCGCTCAAGGTTGCGCCGAAACCCAGGCCACTCTTGGAATCGTGCCTGCAGGAACCGGGAATGACTTTGCGTTGGGACTGAACCTGCCAACTAACACCGAAGAGGCAACACAAGCCGCCATGACCGCAGCTCAGCCCTGCGACATACTGAAATTTGAATCCGAAGCTGGCAAGACCCGGTACGGCGCTTCAATTGCTACGGCCGGCTTTTCGGCGGCCGTCAACATCAGAGCGGACGCTATGAAATGGCCACGCGGCCCACTCAAGTACACCGTGGCTACCTTGACGAAACTTCTCCGCCTTCAACGGTACGAGTTTCAGATAACTGTTGACGACGCCACCATCGCTGGCACGTGTCTCATGATTGCAATTGCCAATACCCGAGCATTTGGAGGAGGAATGCAGATAGCACCCGATGCCCACGCCTCAAGCGGGACAGCTGACTTAGTCATAATCCGTAACACTTCCGCACTCACGCTGCTTCGCATGCTTCCCAAGACCTTCAAGGGCGCTCACATCAACCACCCAGCGGTTGAGATCATCTCCGGTACTGAGTTTGAGGTCCAGATCATCGATGCAGACTCCTCCCAAACTTGCAGCCTCCGAGCCGATGGAGAGGATGTGGGTTCTTTACCACAAACAGTTACGGTTGTGTCTGGAGGACTGCGGGTAGCAGGCGCATCAGTTGGTCATGTGCCCGCGAGTGAGGCTAGAGATACCGACAAATGAGCAAAGCAGTTGTGGCCTCAATGTCAGAGGCTGAAACCAGAACCTTCAGCGTATCCATGGTCATCTCTGGAATTCGCTGCGGACTCACCTACGTGATTCTGCCTTTCCTAGCTCCTTTGGCAGGTGTGGGGACTGGTGTCGGGCCATGGCTTGGCCTTACTCTTGGTCTCGTGGCTATAGGAGCGAACCTTCTAAGCATCCACCGATTTTGGAGCGGTGATCGTAAATGGAAATGGCCAATGACCGTCATCAACGTTTCGGTTGTTGTACTCCTTCTGCTCCTAGTGGTGGGTGACGTCCGTGAGTTAGTGACATGACATACCACGCCGCTTTGCGCGACTGCACAGAGTCAGTAACTAGCCCCATAGGGTTGCTGTGCAGATAGTCCTTGTGGATTCGGCCGAAGACGGCTTCGTTGCAGAGCTTGAGGCACTGGGCCATAGCTGCACGTCCCTCTCATCGGTAGAGCGTGAAAACCTTGTCAGTAACGTCGAACGCGCTGACGTTATCGTTGTTAGAAGCTCCGTTGTCAACGCCGATGTGATCTCAGCGGCACCGCAACTCGGGCTGATCATTCGAGCAGGAGCAGGTACCGACACTATTGACGTCGACGCGGCAAGCGCGGCCGGAATCTACGTGTGTAACGTGCCCGGACAAAACGCCGTAGCTGTCGCCGAATTGACTATGGGGTTGATCATCGCGATCGATCGCCAGATCCCAGCAGCCAATGCTGATTTCGGTACCGGCGTTTGGAACAAGGAGCGGTACTCGCAGGCGCGCGGCCTGAAGGGTCAAGCGTTGGCGATATTTGGTCTCGGAAACATAGGGCTAGAGGTAGCCACTCGAGCAAAAGGATTCGGACTTTCCCTTCATGCCCTCGCAAGCACGCATCGGGACGCCACAACTGAACAAAAAATTGAGGATTTGGAAGTTCAGATGCACCAGACTCGGGAAGAGCTACTCGGCGCTGCCGATATTGTTACTCTTCACCTTCCTCTAACTGCGGACACGCAGAATCTAGTCAACGGCGACTTTCTCAGCGACATGCATCCGGGCGCCATGTTGATCAACACTTCTCGTGGGGGTCTTGTCAACGAACAGGACCTTCTAAAAGCTATGAACGAACGTGAAATTCGCGTTGGTTTGGACGTATATGTGTCGGAACCCAAAGCTGGTACCACAGATTGGAGGTCGCCTTTTAGTGGCCACCCAAACTTTGTGGGAACTCATCATATTGGCGCCTCAACCAGCCAGGCGCGGGAAGCGATCGCCAACGGTGTCTTAGACACCATTAGAGAATACGAACTCGGCCTTCCGCAAAATTGCGTCAATATCGCCAGCCGACCGCTAGGGGAGTGCGCAATAGCGGTTCGCCACCGCGACGAGGTTGGTGTCCTGGCAGGCGTTCTGTCTTGTCTCCGTAGTGCCGGCATAAATGTTCAACAGATGCGTAACGAGATCTTTCAGGGCGATGGGCCGACAGCGGCCATGGCTACGATCCGAGTGTCCCAAACACCGACGGCTTCGACCATAAACTCCTTACAAAACCTTGAGCACGTTCTACGCATAGACGTGTTGGGGGCCGAGTAACCCCCATCTGTTAGAAATTCAACTTCGGGCAAGTGCCTGCGCGCGCCAAGCGACCGTGCTTTGCACCTGATTAAACGTGAAAACGTGTAGCCCTTCGACTCCGAGTTGTTTGAGATCAGGATTTAGCGGCCCCAGGAGCTTGTCGGGGTTATATCCACCTGGAGCGAACATCCGCGTCAGGGTTGCACGATTTTTCTTGAGGAAACGTAGCGAGGCTCCGACCCCTAGCTTTGCGCCGACTGACAGCAACTTCGTGCGCTCAACGACTCCTGGGATGCCCAAATGCACTGGTAAAGCCAGCCCGCCCTTGCGCTCTTCGGAAAGCCAGCTACGAATGGTGCTTGGATCGAAGCACATTTGGGTCGCTGCATGCCCTTCGATGTCGCTGGCTTGCAGAAACGCCTCCTTTTTGTGGAGGCTCTCCGAAAGCACCCGTGAATCAATGAGGGAGTGGCCATCGGGATATGCACTGACCCCAATATGGGTCAGTCCATGGTTTAACTCGAGAATGGTTTCGAGCGCTTGCAGGGAATCGGTAAACGGCCCGAACGGCTCCGGCGCGTCGCCGGCAACCAGAAATATTTCTGAGGCCCCGATATCGGGTAACTGCTCAATCAACATCCGAAGCTGATTTCGACTCGTGATCATTCGGGCCGCCAAATGGGGAATCGGTTTCATCCCCATTTCGAACAAATCACGGCTCAGCGACCAAGTGTCCTCAAGTGTCTTTGCGGGAGACGCGGTGACCGATACCTCCGTGCCGGGCGGCAGAAAGGGGAGCTGGTTCGTAAGATTCTTTAAAGGGATCACCTCAAAGCGGGCTCGATCCAGTAGCTCACGGCGGTGGGCCTTGTCGCCTGGCAGTTCCTTGCTCGGGAAGACCGACACCGCACTCCCTCAGCTTAAACCGACGACATTTCCGTCGCCGTCGATATCAATTTGGTGGGCCGCGGGACTTTTTCCCAATCCAGGCATGGTCCTCATGTCACCACAAATTGGGTACACAAAACCCGCGCCGACTGATGCCCGTACTTCGCGCACTGGAAGAGTCCATCCGGTGGGCGCACCGAGAAGCTTCGGGTCCGAAGAAATCGAGAGATGCGTTTTGGCGACACAGACCGGCAGATTGCCGAACCCATTTGCCTCATAGTTATCGAGCTGTTTGTTGGCTTTGGAACTGAACGACACGCCTTGCGCGCCATAGATGCGCTGGGCAACTGTCGTTATTTTGTCGCGTAACGGGAGGGCGTCCTCATAGAGCGGAGCAAATGAACTCGGTTCCGAGGCTGCCTCGTCGACGGCTTCAGCGAGGGTCGTCGCACCAATGCCGCCATCTGCAAAGTGCGTACATCTTGCAGAGCGAGCCCCGTATTCCTCGGCGATCTCGACTATCGCTTGAAGATCCTTCTCTTTGTCATCTGGGAAGGTGTTGATTGCGACTACTGGAGTAACTCCATGGATCTGCATATTCTCCAATTGTTTACGTAAATTGTCACCGCCGGCGTGAACCTCATCTGGATTCTCCTGCAGGAGGGCCCCAGGCAATGGTCGCCCAGCCACAATCTTGTGTTTACCGGAATGGGCTTTGAGTCCCCTCACAGTGGCAACAAGAACAGCGGCATCTGGATTTAACCCTGAGTAGCGGCATTTGATGTTGAAAAATCGTTCAGCGCCCATATCAGCGCCGAAACCAGCTTCGGTCAAGAGGAAGTCACCAGACTTGATGCCGATCTGATCAGCAACGATGGAAGAGTTACCAGTCGCTATGTTTCCAAAGGGTCCCGTGTGTACTAACGCCGGCGTGCCTTCAAGGGTCTGCATAAGGTTCGGTTTAACGGCCTCTTTTAGGATGACTGTCATGGCGCCAGCGACACCGAGATCTTCTGCGGTTACAGGCGTGTTGTCCTTGGTGTAGCCGACGACGATGTTGCCCATCTTTTGGCGAAGATCTTGTAGCGATGTCGCAAGCGCCAACGCCGCCATTACTTCCGAGGCTGCGGTGATATCAAATCCGCTCTCGCGAGGGATGCCGTCAAGGCGACCGCCAAGCCCGAGAGTCACGTTTCGCAAAGCCCGGTCATTGACATCAAGGACGCGTCGCCAAGTGATGTTGTGGAGGTCAAGACCGAGTTGATTGCCGTGGAAAAGATGCGCATCCAACACGGCAGCGCACATGTTGTGGGCGGCAGTCACAGCGTGCATGTCGCCGGTTAAGTGAAGATTGAACAGTTCCATCGGTACAACCTGGCTGTAGCCGCCACCGGCCGCTCCGCCCTTTATCCCAAAGGTGGGTCCCATAGACGGTTGACGGATCGCTATCGTCGCGGATTTACCGATGTGGCTAAAAGCCTGCCCTAGCCCGACCGTCGTAGTGGTCTTTCCCTCTCCAAGCGGCGTCGGAGTAATAGCAGACACCACCACGTATTTCGCAGTTGGCCGCTGGGAAAGCTCTTCAATTGCTTCTAGTTGAATCTTCGCGGACCCGGTTCCGTATAGCTCCAGATTGTCCAGCGGAATCCCCATTGAGGACGCGACGTCACTCAAAGGCCGCAACTGTGCTTGGCTAGCGATTTCCAGATCGCTTGGTATCGACATGGAGCTCACCTCTCCCATAACTGTCACGCCTGAGGACGGGACCAGAAACGTTCCTTGAACAGTGTGACCCTGGGCCCAATACTGTTTCACTGTACGGAATTGTTCCATCATACAGAATTCGCGGTTCAGGCAGGTCCTTGGTCTAAAGCGCGGGCAGAGAGCTTCTTGTTGCCTAAGGGATGCCCGTAAGAGCTAGCCTCCGACTACTGCTTTTGCGTAACTAAAGGATTGAGAGTGAGCGAATTTCCATCGAGAGCCCGCTGTGTTGTAATCGGCGCCGGGATAGTGGGCAACTGCTTGGTCGGGCACCTCAGTGATATGGGGTGGGAAGACATCGTGCTTCTCGACAAAGGTCCCTTGCCGAATCCGGGCGGCTCCACGGGACACGCATCCAACTTCATTTTCCCGTGCGATCACTCAAAGGAAATAGTCGATCTGACACTGGAGAGCCAACGGCAGTACGAAAAGCTCGGCCTCCAAAACACCTGTGGAGGAATCGAAGTAGCGCGCTCAGAAGAACGGATGGAAGAGTTCAAACGCCGAATGACCTCGGCTAAATGTTGGGGAATTCCGTCGACCTTACTCAGCCCTGCGGAGGTCAAGGACCTGGTGCCCTTTATTTCGGAAGACGTAATTTTGGGCGGCTTCTACACCCCGAGCGTAAGCGCCGTCGACTCGTTAGAAACGGGCACTCAAATGCGCAAAAAGGCCCAAGAAGCCGGCCATTTAGAGGTCTTTGCCAATACGGAAGTTATTGACATCGAGACGGCCCACGGAACCAACAAGCCGAAGATCACTGCTGTTCTCACCGACAAGGGGAGGATCGAATGCGAAACGGTGGTCATCGCATGCGGTGTCTGGAGCCCGCGCCTTGCTGAGATGGCAGGAGCTACGATCCCGTTGACACCTGCGGTTCATCAGATGGCCGACGTCGGGCCATTCGACGTACTGGTTGAAACACAGCAAGAGTTGGCCTATCCAATAGTGCGCGACATGGACACCTTCTGTTACGAACGCCAAACCGCAGGGTCCATGGAGGTCGGCTCCTACGCACATCGGCCAATTCTTCACCGGGTAGACGAGATCCCTTCAAATGAGGAAGCTGCGTTGAGTCCCACCGAAATGCCCTTCACTGCGGATGACTTCGACCAACAGATGGAAGAAGCAATAGAGCTAATGGAGTTTCTTGGTGATGGTGAGATCAAATACGCCATCAATGGACTTCTTTCTCTTACGCCCGATGCGAATCCCGTCCTCGGGCCCACCGTCGAGGTGGAAAACCTGTGGTCCGCTGCAGCAGTCTGGATCAAAGAAGGACCCGGCGTCGGACGTCTTGTTGCTGAGTGGATGACTGACGGGTACCCACATTTCACTGATCCCCACGGAGCCGATATCGCTCGCTTCTACCCCCACCAGCGGAACGTTCACCACATCGAGGCCCGATGCGACGAGCATTTCAACAAGACCTACGGGATTGTGCACCCACGCGAGCAATGGGCCAGCCGACGCGATGTCACCGTTGGGCCAGTCAAGTCCCGAACAGACGCTCTTGACGCGTTCTATTTTGAGGCAGGAGGCTGGGAACGCCCACACTGGTATGAGTCGAATCAAGACTTAGTAGATGCCTATGGGATACAGGGGCGACAGCACGAGTGGGATAGCCGGTGGTGGTCCCCGATCTCGGACGCAGAACATCTCCACCTGCGAGATCACGTTGGCATTGTTGACCTTTCGGCCTTTCAGATTTTTGAGGTCTCAGGTCCGGGAGTTCTTCCCTACATCGAACACATGGTGGTAAATAAATGTGACGTGGCTGTGGGCGGGTCGATTTACACCCCAGTGCTCAACCCATCAGGCGGTTTCCGGTCCGATCTAACGATCCTGAGGCTTACCGAGAGTCGCTTTCGTATTATCACTGGCGCCTTCGACGGTGGCCGAGATGAGTATTGGTTCCGCCATAATCTTCCCGGAGATGGGTCCGTCCAATTTGAAAATCGGACAAATGCCATCTGCACGTTGGGTCTTTGGGGGCCTAAGGCGGTCGAAGTACTTGCCACTATTACTGAAACAGACCTCAACCAAGCAGCATTTCCCTACGGTTCCTGTCAGCAGGTTCTGTTGGCCGGCCTTCCGACGGAAATGTTTAGAGTCTCCTACGTCGGTGATAGCGGATTCGAGATCTACGCTGCGATGCAGCACGGCCAGGCACTCTGGGACGCCATCATGGAAGTCGGAGGCGCATGTGACCTTCGCCCGGTGGGGGCAGCCGTATACGGGACGAGTGGCCGGCTGGAGAAGGGTTACCGACTGATGGGCGCAGAACTTGAAAACGAATACAACCCCGTCGAGGCAGGGTTAGCTCGACCAAAGGTCAAGGCCGCAGACTTCATCGGCAAGGCGGAATACTTAAAGGCACGAGATTCAGACCTGTGTGCGCAACTCTGCGTCTTGTCCATAGACGATCTTAATTGCGAGGCCGGCTACTTGCGGTTCCCTATGGGAGCCGGGAACGAACCAGTCCTGTCACTCTCCGGTGAACGTCTCGTTGATGCCAAAGGCCGAGTGAGCCGAGTAACTACGGCCGGAAACGCACCTTCGGTCGGTAAATATCTACTGATGGCGTATCTCCCCATCGAAGCTTGTGATCGGGGAACGAAGCTCCAGGTTATGTATCAAAACGAGCTGTATCCGGTAACAGTGGAGGCGACCGGGGCGAATCTGGCAGTGTTTGACCCTGACAACGGTCGGATGAAGGCTTGAGGACAGCAGACAGTAGGGGGCGAGGAAAATAAATGCGGATACTTGTGTGCGTAAAGCGCGTTCCAGCGCCTGGGTCAAGAATCAACGTTACGCCGGACTCGCTCAACGTGGATACGAACCATTTGGGTTTTACGACTAGTCCCCATGAGGAATGTGCTGTCGAGGAGGCAGCTCAGATCGTCGAACAACACGGCGGTGGAGTTACGGTCCTCACGGTGGGGCCTTCCGAGGCTGAAGAACAACTGCGCTATGCAGCGAGTGTCGGAGCCACTGCCTTCGTCCTAGTGTCCAACGACACTGGAATTGATTGGGACCCACAACAGACAGCCGATGCCATCATCGAAAGCATCGCCGAGCTCGAGGCAGATCAAGGCCAATTTGATTTGATTCTTTTTGGAAACGAATCGGCGGACTCTGGAGGTCATCAGGTCGGAATCAGAGTAGCGGTCGCTTTGGGTCGGCCAGCGGTCAATGGAATCAAAGGTATCGAAGTTGGGGTGCAGGGTGTTACAGCGCGTCGCGAAGTGGACGGAGGTTACGAGGTCTATTCCCTTGAGATCCCTGCCGTGCTCGGCGTTAAGGAGGGGATCAACCTGCCTCGATATCCAACGATGAAAGGCCGTCTGGCCTCTAAAAAAGCTGAAATCTCGGCACGGGAGACGCAGGTCGCCCCGGGAGCCCAACAGCGCAGACGACTTCATCAACCCGAAGAGACGGTAATCGAAACAGAGATTCTTGGCACGAGCAGCGACGCCGCCCCCAAGATTGTGGACCTTCTCGAAGAACTCGGAGTTCTCTAATGGCAGGCGTTTATGTCGTAGTCGAACATGATCAAGGGCAGCTCGCGCCCTCAGCAGGCGAGGCTCTCACCGCGGCCCGCCGGCTTAGCGACCACCTAAATGAACCTGTTATCGCGGTTGTGATTGGTGAGGCGACCACCGAATTTGTCTCTTTGTGTGAGGAACATGGCATTCCCAAAGCAGTGAGTGTCCTAGACCCTCAAATCGTTGACTATGGTCCCGAATTATGGGGCCAGGCCATGGCGGAACTATTTTCTCTCACAGAGGCCCGAGTCGTGATGGCTACGGGGACGGACCGCGGTAACGAAATCCTTGCCCAGGCGAGTGCGAGGGCTCAGATTCCTTTTGTCGCGAACTGCATTAACGCCGAGTTCAGTGGTGCTTGGGAGTTAACCCGAATGCAATGGGGCGGCTCACTATTAGAAGATGTCACCCTGGACACCTCGTCACTCTTTATTTCCTATGCGCATCATTCGGTGGAAGCAGAGCCACTTGCCGCCGCATCGGCAACTCAAATTGAGTCGATTGAAATGAATCTCGACCCGGTTCTATGTCGTTCGCTAGTACAAGATCGCGTAACTCTAAGTGAAGGCACCACCCTTTCTACTGCTGCAGTAGTTGTTTCAGGTGGCCGGGGAGTGGGGTCCGCTGAGGGGTTTGCCTCGCTAGAAGCACTAGCGGGGCTCCTATCGGGCAAGGTTGGTTGCTCGCGTGCTGTTACTAACAACGGATGGAGGAGTCACGCTGACCAAGTCGGTCAGACCGGGACACGAATAGCTCCTGACATCTACATTGCCTGCGGAATCTCCGGAGCAATCCAACACTGGGTCGGTGCGATGGCATCAAAGAACATTCTGGCTATAAACACAGACCCCGAGGCCAACATGGTTACCAAAGCCGGCTATGCGGTGATTGCCGACCTTCACGAGGTTGTGCCAGCGATAATCGCCGAAATTGAACGTCGCCGGGGCAATAGCACTTCGACCTAGATAAGCCTTTTGCTTAACTCACCGCACGTTTCGACTAACCGAACTCCTAAGTCGTGGGTGCGGTCGGGATCAGGAAAGCGATAAGCGGGACCGTGAATGTGAAGAAGCGCGACCACATCATTGTCTTGCCCATAGATAGGTGCTGCCACCGAATTAATTCCAGCGGCGAACTCTTCGAAACCCCAGGCGTAACCCACACTTTTCACCTGCTTGACGCGTGTACGCACGTCGTCGACGTTAATCACACTCTTAGCGGTGGTACCCAGTAGGCCACCCTGTAAATATTCGTCCAACTCCTCACTCGGTAAGTGAGCGAGCGCGACCAACCCCGACGGCACTAAATGCAGGGGGGCATACTCACCCGTCCAGTCTCGGACTTGCACTTGTGTGTCGGGCCCGACATGGCCAAGGTAATGAACGTTATGACCGTCGCGGACAGCTATTCCCGCTGTCTCGTCTATCTCGAAGGCTAATGCGCTTAAGAAGGGACGCGCTAACGACACAATATTCCGTCCAGAGGAGAGATTGCCCACTACGTCAAGCAATCCGTCCCCAATCGCGTACTTTCCACCGACCTCCTCCTGTACGACTGCTTGCTCTTCTTCTAGCGCCGCTAAGAGGCGAGCCACCGTACTCTTAGGAAGACCCACCGATTGGGAGAGCTGAGTAACGCCCATCGGTGATCCCGCTAGCGCTCGCAAGATAGCGAACGCCCTTTGGACTGACTGAACTGCCGGCATATTCACCTCTACGCGAGTGTGCCACATTGTGGAACGTTCCACGTAGTCGCTCGAGCCCAAACTCGGAAAGATCCTCGTGAGGAGCGTTGTTTTGCCCGTTGCAGAAACCCACCACGCACATTTGCGCTTCTAGACTGGAGTAGACGTTCCGTCCCAGGAGTTCCAATGAAGAGACGTGCTGTTCAGACCGAACCCCTAGCCAGGCTCAACACACCTTTGGTGAGAAGAAATGGATCGCTTGAGCCTGTCGGTTGGGATGAGGCGCTCGACACTGTGGTCCAAGGCTTCACTGCGATAATGACCAACAAGGGTCCCGAAGCAGTGGGCCTATTCAGCTGCTCCAAAAGCACCAATGAAATGAACTATGCGGCGCAGAAATTTATGCGAACCGCAATTGGTTCAAACAACATCGACTCCTGTAATCGAACTTGACACGCTCCCAGCGTCGTCGGTCTGGCGACAGTGTTCGGAGCCGGCGGCGGCACCTCTTCATATAAGGAAGTAGAAGAGGCAGACTTTGTCCTGCTCTGGGGATCGAACGCTCGCGCTGCTCACCCCATCTATTTTCATCATGTGCTGAAGGGAATTCGCAATGGTGGATCGATGTACGCCGTTGATCCTCGCCGCACTGATTCTGCAAAATTTGCTGAGACGTGGCTCGGCATTAATGTCGGTTCAGACATTGCTCTAGCAAACGCTTTAGCGCGCGAAATCATCGCGGCGGACCTTCACGACACCCGGTTCATCGAGCACTCGACGATTGGATTTGAGGCATTTGTCGAGCATGTGGAGCCCTACACGCTTGATTTCGCGGCCAGCGCCACCGGAGTGGACGCTGGGACCATCAAAGACCTAGCACACCGCTACGCAACAGCCACGACAGCCCAGATTCTTTGGACCCTGGGCATCACAGAACACCATAACGGCGTAGAGAACGTACTCTCGCTTTGCAACCTTGCTCTTTTAACCGGCCATGTGGGTCGCTGGGGCTCGGGGCTCGTTCCGCTCAGGGGGCAAAATAACGTACAAGGCGGGGGCGACATGGGCGCCCTGCCGAACAAGCTTCCCGGCTTCCAAGACATTGACGATCCGACGGCGCTGCGCAAATTTGAAACTGCCTACGGAGTCCCCTTGAATCCAAGACCTGGTTTGCACTTAACGTTGATGTTCGAAGCGATGGCAAAGAGGGAGCTGACGGGGCTTTACATCATCGGCGAGAATCCCGCTGATTCGGAAGCTGATGTGCGACACACGAGAGATTTACTGAGAAACCTGGATCTTCTCGTAGTGCAAGATATTTTCATGACTCGCACAGCCGAGCTAGCCGATGTGGTGTTACCCGCCTCCGTTGGCTGGGCAGAATGTGACGGCACCGTAACTTCCAGCGAGCGTCGGGTTCAACGGGTCAGAGCCGCTCTGGAACCTCCATCAGGGACTCGTCACGACCACGAAATCATCGGGCTCCTCGCCCAACGTTTCGGTGTGCCCTGGCCAACGACTAGCCCTGAACACCTTTGGGATGAACTTCGTTCACTTTCACCTATGCACAAAGGAATGACGTACACAAGATTGGAGCAAGGAGAAGGACTGCAATGGCCCTGTCCCGATATCAATCATCCAGGGACGCAGTACCTCCACGGTTGGCTCTGGGAAGAAGATCTTGGTGGCCATGACCCGGCACCATTCTCTTTGACAAATCACGAGGGCCCTAAAGAAAAGGTGACGTCTGACTACCCGCTGCGGCTGACGACGGGTCGAGTCCTTGACTCTTACAACACAGGCGTACAGACCCGGGGCTATAGCTCTCCGATCCGTTCCGGTGTGGATCTGGAGATTAGCCATCTGGATGCCAAGGAGTTAAGCCTGGTCGAGGGTGAGCGTGTGACGGTGTCATCGCCCCGCGGCAGCGTCGAGATGACGGTCTCCATCAAGAGTGACCAAGCCCAAGGTCTCGCTTTTACTACGTTTCACTTCCCTGAACTCGTGGACCTGAACCTCCTAACAAACGACCAATGGGATCCCTTAAGCGGCACCGCCGAGTTCAAAGCAGCCGCCATCCGGATAGATAAGTTGGTGGGCAACAACCGTGCCTGATCTCAAGTTCAGCGATGCAGAACCCGATGATCACGAGCGCGCATTGGTAGACGCGCTCGTCGAACAGCCACCGGTCGTCAGACAGAGCGAACGGGTGGTCCTCGGAGGAATCAGACGCGCTGGCGATGCCCGACACCTTTTACTCCCGGGACTGCACGACCTCAACGCGTCAAGGGGCTGGATATCTCCAGGTGGCTTGAACTACCTTGCCGAGAGCCTGCAGGTTCCGCCGGCAGAGGCGTTCGGCGTTGCCTCTTTCTATGACCTCTTCGAGCTAGAAGAGCCTGACATGCCAGGCCCACGACATCATGTGTGTGTTGATGCGAGTTGTGCGCTGGCTGATGCGTCAGGCTACGCCCAACAATTGCGAGCGGAAGGGAAAAACGTCCACGAGGGTCCATGTCTTGGTCAATGCGAGAACGCTCCGGCTCTATTCATTCAAGCGAGAAGCTCAGATCCAGTTGACATGGCGTCTACTGGGGAAACTGAACAAAAGTTCAACGCTACGTTAGCGAACCGGCTGCTCCGCCGATTCGGCTTGGTTGATCCCCAAAGCCTGAGGTCTTATCGCGAACACGGTGGCTATCAGGCGCTCAAAACGGCAATAGAGGTTGGGCAAGAAGAGATTATTCGTCTCGTCACAGAATCAGGTCTTACCGGACGCGGAGGTGCTGCCTTTCCGACAGGGCGAAAATGGCGCACCGTAGCCAACCACGATCATCGTCAAAAATATGTCGTCGCTAATGCCGATGAAAGCGAACCGGGGACCTTTAAAGATCGAATGATTATCGAGAACGATCCGTTCGCTCTGATCGAGGCTATGACAATCGCTGGGTTTGCTACAGGTTGCACCAAGGGGTGGATTTACATAAGAGGTGAATACTCAACAGCTACAAAACGGCTTCGATCTGCGATTGAACAGGCCTACCAAGCTGGACTTCTTGGCGCCAACGTCCACGATGGTGCCTTTACATTCGATATAGAGCTACGCCAGGGTGCCGGTGCATACATATGTGGCGAGGAAACTGCACTGTTTAACTCGATTGAAGGATTTCGCGGCGAACCGCGGAGCAAACCCCCGTTTCCGACAGAGAGCGGCCTTTTCGGATGCCCGACAATTGTTAATAACCCCGAAACTCTCATCAATGTGCTGGACATTGCCACCTACGGCGTCGACGTGTTTCGTTCTGTCGGTACACCCAACTCGCCGGGGACGAAGCTGTTTTGCGTCTCGGGCGACG
>CEUZ01091656.1_pt1 | contig 57676 bp, 56 predicted proteins | sample 361511 | NCBI WGS metagenome assembly CEUZ01 (sample SAMEA2622822, study PRJEB7988) | marine metagenome | biome: marine biome (ENVO:00000447); feature: surface water layer (ENVO:00002042); material: "saline water (ENVO:00002010), including plankton (ENVO:xxxxxxxx)" | depth 5 m
ACTAATAGCTCAATTGGCTTGATTTATGCACTGAAAAAAATTTTGTGCTGAATCAAATTTTGTTGGAATGCTCATCTATTCGAACAATTGGATATAGATATTGATAAAATTAAAATATTTTCCTGGCTCTGGTAAACAAAATTATACATGATTAGAATTTTCGAATTCATTTTAAGAAATTTATTTAAGTTTCCAATTATCATTGGAATTATAAGTTATATAAGATTTATTTATTTTACTAAAATATTAAGAAATTTTAAAACACTGTATCCTATGGATACTGAAACAATCTCAAAACGTGAAACTAAGGATTTTGAAAATTTAAAGAAATTATCTTTTACCAAAGGAGATCAGATTGCTGCATTAAATACTAACTTACATCATACAATAAATCCTTTAAGTAATATTTTTTATAATATTTCTCAAAGATTTAACGGCCAAAGATCAACCATGTTAGTATCACCATTAAAATCAATTGACTTCATTAATATTAAAAAATCAAAAATCCTATCGGTGGGGCCAAGAGTAGAAAGTGAAATTTTTAATCTTGTGGGTCATGGTTTTAGATTTAAAAACATTGAATCTATTGACTTACAAAGTTATTCCAAACTTATTAAATTAGGTGATATGCTTGATATTCCATTTGAAAACAATCACTTTGATATTGTAATTTGTGGATGGGTATTATCTTATACAAATAAGATACAAGAATCTGTAAATGAACTTATCAGAGTAACAAAAAATAAAGGACTAATTTGTATTGGAATTTCTGATAAAGATAGCAAGCTTACCTCTGCCGCCTTATCTTCAAGTGAAGAAATCACAAATTATTTTGGTGATTATTTGAATGAAGTTTATTTTAAATATCATCCAGGCGATATTAAGCTTAAAACTAAACAACAATTAAAATCATTTAGGTCTGTTATTGTTGTTGAAATAAAAAAGTGATTTAAAAAAAATTGATATGACTAAAATTTTAATTATTGGACTAGGATCAATAGGATTAAAACATCATCAAATATTAAAAAAGATAAATAAAAAGTTTAAGATTAAAGTTTTATCAAAAAATAAAATTAAGAATATAGATTATATTGAAAAAAAAAAAATATTAGAATTTAATCCAAACTACATAATAATATCAAATCATACTTCTAGGCATATTAAATACTTGAATTTTATAAATAATCATTTTAAGAGAGTAAAAATATTAGTTGAAAAACCCTTATTTCATAAACCAATTAAATTTAAAATAAAAAATTATAACAAGGTTTTTGTAGGCTACAATCTTAGATATCATCCAGTAGTTGATAAACTTAAAAAATTAATAAAGAAAAATAAATTTTATTATTCATCACTAACTTGTTTTTCTTTTCTTCCTAAATGGAGAAATAATATTCATTATAGTCTAAGTAATTCTGCTCAAAAAAAATACGGGGGTGGTGTATTAACTGAGCTTAGCCATGAAATAGATTTAATAGATTACTTGTTTAATATAAAAAAAATTCACTCAAGCTTTAATTCGAAAATTTCACAATTAAAGATTAATACAGACGACTTTTTAAACTTGAACACATTTTGTAATAAAGTCAAATTTTGCAACCTAAATGTTAATTTTTTTGATAATCTTAAAGAGAGAAAAATTAAGATTGTAGGAAAAGATTATTCATACGAAGCAGATATATTGAATAATTTAATAAAGGTACATAATAATAAAAATTTTATAACTAAAAAAATAAAGGTTAAAGCTATAAATACCTATGAAAAACTTCATAAGTCTATACTAAATAATAAGTATAGAAATATATGTGACTTAAAACAGGGGCAAAAAATACTAAAAATTATTTTTGAAATTAAACAAAATGGATAAATTAAAAATTTTTAAAGAGATAAACAGGGATATAAAAAAGAAATTAAGTCCCAATGTTGATCTTCATCTTCATACCAATTGGACAGATGGTAAAAATACTGTTTTTCAAATGTATAAATATGCATGTAAAAAAAAATTAAAGAAAATTTTGTTTAGTGAGCATGCAAGATCTACAAGTAGTGATTGGTTTGGTAGTTTTGCTGAAGAAGTTAACTCTTTAAGTAAAAAAAGTTGTAGAGCCTATGTAGGTGCAGAAGTAAAAATTTTAAATTTTAAAGGTGACTTGGATATTAATAGTAAAATTCGTAAAAAAGTTGATTTTGTAATGGCAAGTGTACATAGGTTTCCAGGAGAAACAAATATAAATAAGAGAGAAACAATAGATAAATATTTAAAAAAAGAAGCTATAGAAATTGAGTATGAATTATCAAAAAAAGCTATTAAGAATTCTAATTTTGAAATTTTGGGTCATCCATTTGGCATGTCATACTCTAGATATAAAGCAAAACCTAATTGGAGTTTGTTCCAAGATTTGATTAAACTCTGTAAAAAATATAATAAAGCATTCGAAATCAATTCAAATTACCATCCAAGTATTAATAAAATTGTCAATGAATGTTTAAAAGAGGGAACCTTAATGTCTCTAGGATCCAATGCTCATTCAGTAAAAGAAGTTGGTAAAATAAATACTTTTTTTAAATAATGAATAAAAAAATAAAAGTTTTAGTGACAGGTGCAGGAAATGGGGTAGGTCAATCAATTATAAGGTCATTAAATTTAAGTAAGTTAAACTTAGAAGTTATTATCAGTGATATAGATAAACTAAATACTCAGATATATAATAAGAATAAAAGCATAATCATTCCTAAAGTTGAAGATAAAAAAAGTAAACAATGGTTCATTAAAAATTTAATAAGAAAAAAAATTGATGTTCTATTTGTAGGTTCAGAATATGAGATTGAGTTTTTTTCAAGGAATAAAAAAGAAATTGAAAATAAGACTAAAACTTTAATTTGCGTTTCTCCAACGGAAACTATCAAAATCTCTTTAGACAAGTTTCATACATATAAATTTTTAAAAAAAAATAATTTTCCCTTTCCAAGAACATTTTTACCTAAAAATTTAGATCAGGCAAAAAAAATAATTAAGAAATTGAAGACGCCATTTTATTTAAAAGATAGGTTTGGGACTTCTTCTAGAAATGTTTATTTAATAAAAGACAAAAAATGTTTTAGTGGACTATATATTTTAGTTCCAAATCCAATTATTCAAGAATTTGCAGGATTTAAAGGAGAAAGTTTAAAAAATGAATTTACATGCGGAATATTTACTTTAAGGAATGGCAAATTAATTGGTCCATTTATAGCTAAAAGAATATTAAAAAATGGTACATCTTGGGTAGTTGAAGTTGTTAAACAAAATAGAATTAAAAAACTTATAATTAAAATTGCAAAAAAATTAAAAAATATTGGATCTTTAAATATACAGCTAAGAGATGGCCCTAAAGGACTTATTCCAATAGAGTTTAATGCAAGATTCTCTGGAACAACTAGTATAAGAGCATTTTTTGGTTTTAATGAACCAGAGATGTTTATAAAAAACTATTTTTTGAATAGAAATATTAAAAATCCAAAAATTAAACTTGGAAGAGTTTTTAGGTATACAGAGGAAGTATATCAAAAAAGATAATATGTCCGCAAAGAAAAAAAAAATATTAGTAGTAACTGGTAATAGAGCTGATTATGGATTGTTAAAGAAATTAATTAATGAAATTAAAAAAAATAGAAATTTATCTTTAAAAATTTTAGTTACTGGCTCTCATCTTATTAAAAAGTATGGCTATACTTTAAATGAAATAAGAAGTGATAAAAATAAGGTTAATTACAAAGTGAATTTATCAATTAATTCAGATACACCAAATGATATTTCAAAAGCCATTTCATATGGAATAGAAAAATTTTCAAAAATCCTACTATATGATAAGCCTGATTTAGCAATAGTATTAGGTGATAGGTATGAAATATTTTCATTCGTTGTGTGTGCAAATATTCATGGATTACCAATAGCACATTTACATGGTGGTGAAATTACAAAAGGAGCTATAGACGACTCATTAAGACATTCGATTACAAAAATGTCAGATATTCATTTTGTAGCTAATAAAATTTATGGAAAAAGAGTAAGGCAATTAGGAGAAAATCCAAGATTGATATTCAATGTTGGAGGATTAGGAGTAGATCAAATACATAAAAATGAACTATATACAAAAAAAGAAATTGAAAAAGTAAAAAAATTTTCATTTTATAAAAAAAATTTAATTATCACTTATCATCCTGAAACAATTAAGAATAAATTTAATAATGAAAATTTTGATAATATTTTAAGGTTTTTGTCTAATCTTAAAAAAACAAGAATAATATTTACCTCACCAAATATTGATATAGGTAATCTGGAAATTTATAATAAAATAAAAAAATTCATAAAAAAAAATAAAAATTCTATATTTTTTGAATCTCTTGGCCATAAAATGTATTTATCTATTGTAAATCAAGTAGATGTTGTTATTGGGAATTCATCGAGTGGTCTCTCTGAGGTTCCATTTTTAAAAAAACCCACAATAAATGTAGGTGAACGACAAAAAGGAAGAATTCAAGTACACAGTGTAGTTAATTGTAATTTTGATCAAAAAAATTTAAAGAAAAGTTTAAAAAAAATATATAATAAAAAATTTTTGAAAAACTTAAAAAGTGTAGTGAGCCCATATGGAAAAGGTGGTGCAGCAAAAAAAATTTTAAAAATTATAAAAAAAATTAATTTAAAAAATATCAAAAATAAAAAATTTATAGATCTGAAAATTTAAATTATGTTAAATAGAACTATTGGTATTACTGGGTGTTCTGGTATGCTTGGAAGACATTTATTAGATTTTTTTTTGAAAAGAAAATATGAATTAGTAGGAACCTCTCGAACAAAAGTAAATATTAAGAATAAAAGATTTAAATGGAAAAAAATTGACTTATCTTTAATAAAAAATGAGTCCGATTATAATAAATTATTTAAAAATGTTTTTGCAATTATACATGCTGGTTCTGCTGTACCTTCTAATAATATTAAGATTACAAAAAATGATTATTTTAGAACTAATATTAGAGCCAGTAAAAAGCTTATAAATTTTGCAAAAAAAAATAACATTCATTTAATATTCATTTCAGGAGCAATCATTTATGGAAATATTTTAAAGAAAGTAAAAGAAAATTACAAAATTAATAATAGTAAAGTTTTGAATTATGAAAACTCAAAAAGAGTAATAGATTTATATTTATTGAGAATGATTAATAAATATAGTTGTAAATTTACCATACTAAGACCCTCGTCAATTTATGGAAAAGGATTAAAAGATGATAAAATTATTGTTCGATTGATAAACAAAGTTAAGCAAGGAAAAAAAATAATTCTTAAATCTCCTTTTGAAAAGATAAATTTTATTCATGCTAATGATGTAGCTAATGCCATATTCCTCTGCTTAATAAAAAAAAAATATGGTGTTTTTAATATCGGTTCCAAAAAATTATACTCAATTAAAGATATAGCAAAGATTTGTAATAATTTTGCTACAAAAAAGGTAATAATTAAAGTAAATAAATCACGAAATAAATTAATGCTTAAAACTAGATTTAATATATCGATCAATCATGCGATAAAGAATTTGGGTTGGAAGCCAAAAATTTCAATGTCTCGAGGTATAAGATTAATTTTTAAAAATAAATATTGCTAAATATGAAAAAAATATTTTGGTGTAAAAATTGTGTTGTTATGTCAACAAGACCTAGAATCAAATTTGATCAAAGAGGTTTCTGTTCTGCATGTGTTTGGGCCGAAAAAAAAAAAAAAATTGATTGGAAAGAAAGACAAGAAGAGTTAGAAAAATTACTCTCACAACATAGATATAAAGGTAAAAATTATGATTGTATTACCACTGTAAGTGGAGGCAAAGATGGTTCATATGTTACTTATAATTTAAAGAACAAACACAAAATGAATCCCTTGGCAGTAACAATTAGACCAGTTACAGAAACTGAGTTGGGCAGAAAAAATCTTAATTCTTTTATTGATAGTGGTTATGATCATTTACATGTGACACCTGATCAAGATGCAATGAGAATTTTAAATAAAATTGGTTTTGTTGAGATGGGTTTCCCATACTATGGGTGGTTAATAGCTATCCATTCAGCAGTCTTAAGAGTAGCTGTTCAATTTAATATTCCTCTTGTTTTTTACTCTGAAGATGGAGAAATGGAATATGGTGGAGACATGAAAAAAGGTAAAGACCAAGGTGTTTATGGTGTTGATTATATTACTGGAGCTTATTTGGAATACGGATATGAGAAAATTTTAAAAAAAGCAAATTTAACTGATAAGCAACTATATTGGTTTAAAATGCCTACAAAAGACGAATTATCCAAATTAAAACTTAAAGTGACTCATTATGGATTTTATGAGGATTGGGACCCTTATAGAAATTATGAAATAGCTAAAAAATATTGTGGTCTTAAGGAAAACGAGACTCTAAATGAGGGAAGTTATACTAATTTTGCACAAACAGATCAGAAGATTTACTTATTGCATGTTTATCTTATGTATTTGAAGTTTGGGTTTGGGAGAACCACACAAGACGCAGGTATAGATGTAAGAAGAGGTGCAATGACTCGCGAACAAGCAGTTCAATTAGTTAAAATATATGATGATATGTTTCCTGAACATTTTTTTAAAGAATATTGTGATTATTATAAGATGACTATGAGTGAATTTCATAAAGTTATTGATAAATGGGCAAATAAAGATTTATTTGAAAAAAAAAATAGATGGACCCCAAAATTTAAAATTGAATAATGAAAAAAGAAGTAGGTATAGTTGATATTGGATATGGAAATATAGGATCTGTATACAATGCAGTTGAATTTTTAGGTTTTAAACCAAGTTTAGAAAAAAAGAGTGAAAATTTAAAAAGATATTCTCATTTAATTCTTCCTGGAGTTGGATCATTTGCAAAAAATTCAGAAATAATCCAACACAATGGTTGGTTTGAGCCATTAAAAGATTTTATTAATAGTGGATCCTATATTTTTGGTATTTGTATTGGGATGCAGATGATGTTTGAAGGAGGAACCGAAGGTGGAAATAATAAAGGATTAGGTATATTTTCGGGATCGTGTGAAAAATTTAAAACTGATTTGATTATACCTCATATTGGATTTAACACTGTTGAACATAAAAAAACTAGGATATGGAATGATATTCCAAATAATTCATCATTTTACTTTGTCCACTCCTATAGAATAGAAAATACAAATGAAGATATTGATTATTGTCATACAGTTTATGGGGAAAAGTTTATTTCTTTTATCGAAAAGGGCAATGTATTTGGGTCACAATTTCATCCAGAGAAAAGTCATAATCTAGGATTAAAACTTCTTCAAAATTTTTTGAATTTTAAATAATGTTAAAAAAAAGAATAATCTTTGCACTTTTATATAGTGATGGCTACTTTCATTTAAGTAGAAATTTTAGACTTCAAAAAGTTGGTAATTTAGATTGGCTTATCCATAATTTTGGATTTGGTGAAACTTGTCATTTTATAGATGAGCTAATGTGTATTTTGGTTAAAGAAAATCCATCGAAGGAAGATAAAATAAGTTTTTTAAAAGATATTGAAAAACTTAGAAAAAAAATATTTGTGCCTATAACTATTGGAGGAGGAATTTCAGATAGAGAAGATGTTAAAAATTATTTTTTGAATGGTGCTGATAAAATTTTAGTTAATTCAAATATTTATAATGATGATTTAATGAAGATGATAGAAGAAGAATGGGGAAAACAATCGTTAAGTATTATGATTGATTGTGCAAAAAATGAACATGAAATGGATTATAAAATTATGATTAATTGTGGAAAAAAATTTAAATTGAATCTTAAAGAATTTATTAAAATATATTTCAGTAAATTGCCATACGGTGAAATTATTATAAATTCAATTGATAATGATGGTAATGGGTCAGGATTAGATCTGGAAATTTTAAAAATATTTCCAGATACAATTAAATCACCAATTTTGCTAATGGGTGGAGCTGGAAAACCAGAGCACATTTTTTTAGGATTAAATGAAAAAAAAATTTCCGGTGTTGTAACAGCTAATTTATTTAATTTTTTAGGATCAGGATTAGAAATCGCTAGAAAACAGTGCTTAAATAAAGGTATAAATTTGGCTAATTTTCAAAAATTAGCAAAATTATAAATTTAATACGTTGTCATTGTTTAATTTTATTAAATTCTTTTTATCACCCAAATCTTCCCAACTTTCATAAATTGGAAAAACACCAATTTTTTTTTTCTTTTTTATTAATTTACCAATAAGTTCAGTCATAGATAGTTTTTTATTAAACTCTAAATTTTCATAAATTCTTTTATTGATGACATAAATTCCAGCATTTACCTTATGATTAGTTTCAGGTTTCTCTATTAATTTTGAAATTTTATTATTTTTAATTTTCAATGATCCAAAGGGTAGTTGATGATTATAATTTATAGACGCAACTGTGAGATCATAGTGGTTTTTTTTATGAAATTCTAAAAGTAAATTAGGACTCATTTTAGTGATGACATCTCCATTAGCAATCAAAATTGGTCCAATTTCATTTTTAGGCATCAAACTTAGTGAGCCTGCTGTTCCTAAAGGTTTTTTTTCTTTTAAGTATCTTATTTTAATTCCAAACTTATCTCCATTTTTAAAATATTTTATTATCTTTTCAGATTTATAAAATGTTGAAATATAAAAAGTTTTAAATCCATTTTCTTTAAAGTTTTTAATAATTCTCTCTAGCATTGGAACACCATTTATTTTAATCATAGGTTTTGGTATCTTATTTGTTAGAGGTCTTAATCTCATACCTAGACCTCCAGCCATAATCAAAACAGGTGAAAAAATTTCTTTTGATTGTTTTTTTTCATCTAAATTTTTTATTGAAATTATTTTTTTATTTTTATCTATTACCGGTATTAGTAAAATATTATTTTTTTTTAATTTGTTGTGATTAAAGGTTTTTTCTTTATTTTCAAAAAAATAAAAAAACTTTTTTTTCATTATTTTAGTAACTGAAATATCTAGTTTTTTAAATTTTAAAATTCCCCTTCTAATATCCCCATCACTTATAGTACCTAATATTTTTTTATTTTTATTCATTACAATTAAAGTTTTGATTTTAACTTGTCCTATGCGATTAATACATTCTGAAAGATTAAAACCTTCATTTATGAGATTTCTTTTTAAATTTTTCATGATATTAATTTTTAATTGGCCCAACCACCATCAATAATTATATTTTGACCAGTGATATATTCAGATCCATCAGAAGCTAAAAACAAAATACCACTTATGATGTCTTCCTCTGTAGCCATTCTTTTTAATAAAGTATTTTTTTTATAGGAATTAACAAAATTTTTTGGTTGGTTTCTTATAATTCCTCCTGGCGATATACAATTTACTCTTACTTTTGGAGCCAGGTAAGCGGCAAACCATTTAGTGAGTTGTATTAACCCTGCTTTTGAAATTGAGTACCCTATTTGGTTTTTCATGCTAGTGCCTTTATAAATCTCAAAATCTGGTTTTTGAATACCATATATTGAGGATAAATTTATTATAGTTGGACTTTTTGATTTTAAAATAAGTTTTTTTAATTTTTGGATTATCTCAATCACAGAAATTAAGTTTACTTGTAGTTCTTTATTCCAAATTTTATAATCTTGTTTTTCAAAATCTTTTTCAATTTTTCCAAATTTATCACCTGTCAAAGCTGCATTGTTGATTAGGATATCTATTTTTTTAAATTTTTTTTTAATATCAACAAACAGTTTTTTTCTATCTAAAGCAGATGAAAGGTCACAATTAAAAAAAGAGACTCTATTTTTATTTGTAAAATTTTTGATTTTCTTGAGATCTGCATTTTTACTAATATAATCAGTAATTGCTAAATTTGCTCCTTCTTCATATAATATTTTACTTAATTTAAAACCAATTTTGCCCAAACCTCCTGTAATTAGAACATTCTTATTTTTGTAGTTGTATTTTTTCTTAAGAAACTTTTTCATTTAATTTTATGTTTATGTAATAATTCAGCAAATTTAAAGTCTATAATATCGTCAATATCAATTGATCTTTCTTTAGGAATTATGTTGTATGCCAATTTTCCATCTAGAATATGTTTCGTTTTAAATATAAAATTTGAACTCATTACATATGCGATCGTTGTAATATCAAAAGTTCCAGGAGCTTTTTGTCTTGTAAAAATTTTTTTTTTATTAAGCATTAAAGGTTTGATCTTATTTTTAGATAATTTTACCATATTAAAATATGGATTTTTTGAGGATTTTGTTATGCACAATACTCCGTCAATTTTATTCTTTCTATAAATTCTTATAGATTTATCTATATCCGATGTTTGTCTTAAAGGTGATGTTGCAGAAATTACACAAATATGTGAGTATTTTTTTTTTTTAATTTTTTGAATTTTTTTGATTGCATCTTTCCAAACTGCTATTTCAGGTGTTTTGTCATGAGATAAATTTCGAGATCTAATAAATTCAACTTTTGCTCCAAATTTTTTGGCATGCTTTGCAATCGTGTTTGAGTCGGTGGATACAAATACTTCCTTTATGTATTTAGATCTTAGAGCTTGTTTAATTGAATAATATATTAATGGTTTTTTATTAAAAAGTTTTATATTTTTATTTTTAATACCTTTTGAATTTCCACGAGCACAAATTAAAGTTAACATGGTCATTGTTAAGAATTCTTACTCAACATAGTGAGCATTTTTAAAAATTGGTAAATTTTGATTTGTTTTGTACCAATCAAAAGTTTTTTTAAGAGCACTAGATAATGATTTTTTTGAAACTATCTTAGGAGAATAGCCGATAAGTTTACGTGCTTTTTTGTTACTTGCTAAAAGTTTAGTAACTTCACTATTTTTTGGTCTCAATCTTTCTTTCTTATTTTTGATTAATATAATTTTTTTTTTTGAGATTAAAGAGATAATATTCACTATTTCTTTAATACTATAAGTTTTATTTGTTCCTAAGTTTATTTGTTCACCAAATATTTTTTTATTTTTAGTTTTGATTACTTTTATATATCCCTCAACAATGTCTTCTATATAGTTAAAATCTCTAAAAGTGTCTATCGAACCTAAAAAAATTTTATTTTTATTTTTTAAAAATTGATTAATTATATTTGGTATTACAGCTCTCATTGATTGCCTAGGTCCAAAGGTATTAAAAGGTCTAATTATAGTTACTGGAAGATCATATGCTTTATGGTACGATAAACTTAATTGATCAGCCGCTATTTTTGTAGCCGCGTATGGAGATTGTGCGTTTAAAGGATGAGCTTCGTTTATTGGTAATTTTTGTGCTGACCCATAAACCTCACTTGTCGAGGTAATAATCAATTTTTTAATTTTATTATTTTTTGAGGCCTCAAGCACATTATATGTACCTGTTATATTAACATCCATATAGTTTTTAACTGATTTGTAAGAGAAAGGAATTCCAATTAATGCTGCTAAGTGAATGACAATGTCAGACTGTTTTACTATATCATTAATAAAATTAAAATCTCTAATATCTCCTGATATAATTTTTAAGTTTTTAACAAGTTTTTTATCAAAATATTTCAACCATCCAGTATCATCAAAGGAATTATAGTAAGATAATGCAATTACTTTATAATTTTTCCTCAACAGTTTTTCAACTAAGTTTGAACCGATAAACCCATCAGCACCTGTTACAAATATTTTTTTCATATTTTTTCAGTTATTAAATCTCCAGCCTTGTATGATCTAGATGATTTTTTATTCAAAATCTTAAACCATTTATTTCCCTGAATACCAGTTCCAGGTCTTTTAAGTGAAATATTTTTTGAATTCAATATTTCATTTTTTTTTATATTTGAAATAGCAACAAAAGATTTTCTCACAAATTTTTTATTTTTTATCTCTTCTTTCTGAGGTTTTTTAATGGCAGAGCCTAGCAATATTTCAGAATTTCTAATTCCTACGATCATTTTTTTGAAATTTTTGGGATTCAGACTGGCTTTATGGTCAGGTCCATTGCTTGAATTATTTAAGGTAAAATGTTTTTCAATAATTTTTGCTCCTAAAGCCACTGCACAAATAGATGTCTCAAAACCCGTGGTATGATCTGAATAACCAATATCAGTATTAAATTTTTTTTTTATTGTATTCATCGCAAGTAAATTTACATCATTTATATTTGTTGGATAGGCACTATGGCAATGAAGCAAGGTAATTTTTTTTTTTGATGTACCAGATTTAATTAATAATTTTAAAGCGTTTTGTATTTCCTTTAATGTTGACATACCAGTAGATAAAATAATCTTTTTATTCATTTTTCCTAATTCAATTAAAAGAGGATAATTATTAATTTCACCAGAAGGTATTTTAAAACATCTTAAATTTAATTTTTTGAGTAAACTTAATGTTTTAATATCAAATACAGAACACATGAATTGAATATTAAATTTTTTGCATAATTTTTTTAAAAATATAAAGTCTTTAATTTTGAATTCGAGTTTTTTTATCATCTCAAATTGATCTTCATCTTTTTTTGTATTCTTAATTTGATATTCAGCCTTTTTTGTTTTTTTTAAAATTGTCTCATTAACATCAAATGCCTGAAATTTAATAACATCAGCTCCTATTTTTGCAGCCATTCTTATCATTTTAGCAGCTGTTTTAAGACTACCATTATGATTAACTCCAGCTTCAGCTATGATACAAGTTCTTAATTTTTTCATTTTAATATATTTAGTCCACTAGGAAGATTGATTATTCTATCTTTAAATTTATCTACATTAGATAAATTCATTTTTGGATATTTTTTAAAATGTTTAAATGTATTTATTGGATTCCATATTGGTCTTAATCTAATACCTTTTTTATGAGCAGAAATTAAAATTTTCCTTTTAAGATTACCTTTATTATTGTTTAAAATTATTGTGTTTAACCAGAAATTACTTCTAGAATGAATTGGTTCATTCATAACAATGAAATCTTTATTAAACTGCGCTAATTCTTTCTTGTACTTTTTATAAAGATTTTTCTTTTTTTTTAAAAAGATTTTAATTTTGTCTATCTGTGCACAACCAAGTGCTGCATTTAGACTAGGCATTCTATAATTAAAACCAATCTGATCGTGTTCATAATTCCAAGGATGATTAATTTTTGCATTTGCAATTAAGTGTCTTGCTTTTTTTGCCAAATTATTTTTATTTGTAATTATTGCACCACCGGCTCCTGTTGTGATAATTTTATTTCCATTAAAACTTAAAATTCCAACATCACCAAAAGTACCTAAGTGTTTATTTTTATAGTAACTTCCTAGTGCCTCAGCAGCATCCTCTATAATTTTAATATTAAAATGATTAGAAATCTTAACTATTTTTTCAATATCTGCTGGGTGTCCAAAAACGTGTACTGGCATTATAGCTCTAATTATATTTCCAGTTTTTTTATTTACAGAATATCCATTTTGCTTTTTACAAATAGATTTAAGATATTTATAAAGTTTATCAGGATCAATTCCCAAATTTTTTTCATTAATATCTACAAAATGAGGTATTGCATCACAATATAGAATACTGTTAGCTGTAGCGACAAAACTAAAAGGAGGAACTAAGACCTCATCATTACGTTTTACTCCAACTAGTAGCAAAGATATATGCAATGCAGATGTTCCATTTATTGTTGCTATACAGTGTTTAGATTTTACAAAATTTTTCAATTTTTTTTCAAACTTATCAACCACCCCTCCTGTGGTTGATACCATAGTGCTTTGAATACTTTTTTTTAAAGATTTTATCTCTTCTTGAGAAAAAACTGGTTCATGAAGACCAGTTTTCTTAAAATTACAAATCTTATAAATTTTATTAACTAGGTTATTTAAGTCTTTGGTTTTCATTAATTTATGTTGTACATAAATACAAAAGAATGTATTTAAATGATATTAATTTTTAACAGATTTAAGTCTATATAAATTAACTTAATGTGTGGTATTTCAGTAATTTTTGGCAAAAATTCCAGCGAATTTAAAAATATAAATGGATTAGTTAACGATCTCAAACATAGAGGTCCTGATGACATGACTATTAAAAAGATCAGTCCAAATTTAATATTTGGTCATAATAGGTTAAAAATTGTAGATCTTTCAGATAAAGCCAATCAGCCATTCTCCTATAAAAATGTAAGTTTATTATTTAATGGAATGATTTATAATTATATTGAGCTAAAAAAAGAAATTTCATCAAAAGATTATAGATTTCAAACTGACTGCGATACAGAGGTCATATTGGCTGCATATTTAAAATGGGGAGAAAATTGTTTCAAAAAATTGACAGGAATGTTTTCAATCGTTTTGTGGGATAATCGTAAAAAAAAACTTTTTTGTGTTAGGGATAGACTTGGTATTAAACCATTATATTACTTGATAAAAAATAAAAATTTGTATTTATCTTCAGAAATTAAGCCGCTACGAAAATTAATATCATTTAATATAAACACAAAAGTTCTTTCAGATTATTTAATTTATTCTTTATATGAAAATAAGGAAAATACATTTTTTAAAGACATTAAACAAATTGAACCCGGATATATTTATGAATTTAACAATGATAATACTTACAGTAAGAAAAAATATTGGTCATTGTTTGATGTAATTAAAAATAAAGAAAATAGTTCAAAAAAAATTAAACAGAATTCTGTTATAGAGAAAATTTATTCTAGAATTGATGAAATTAAAACTATTTATTCTAGATCTGATGTAAAATCTACTGCATTTTTATCATCAGGTTTAGATTCTTTTGTTTTAACAGATTTACTTTTAGAAAATGACAAAAATTTAGAATTATTTCTTTCTTTTGGTTTTTATTCAAATACTAAGGATGAAATTTCCAAAATTCAAAAATCCGCTGCAATGAAAAAAATTAATCATAAAAAAATAAGATTTAGCTGTGAACAATTTTTAAACAAATTAAAAATAGTCGATTTGCAACAAGAGAGTCCGTGGGGTGGACCAAATGTATTTTTTTTGGGAGAGTTGTTGAAATATGCTCAAAGAAAAAACTTTAGAGTTGCTTTTAATGCTGATGGAGCTGATGAAGTTTTTGGTGGTTATTCAAAGTATCTATTGCCACTAAAATTTAAATTTTCAAAAATAAATAAAAGTTATTTTACAAAGCATATAGATGGAACTATCACTGATAGCAGTAATATAATTAAAGAAAAATTTATAAAAAAAACTTTAAATTATTCAAAAGAAATATCTGTACCATCTAAATCTAGTATTCATAATCAAAGGTACCTTGATATAGTTTATAATAAGCTACCAAGAAATTTTCGATTTTCCGATAGATATAGTATGTATAATTCTATTGAGTTGAGATATCCTTTTTTAGACCACGAATTAATTGAAACATCATTCGATTTAAAAAAAAATAATTTGATAAATGATCATAAAAACAAAATTTTATTAAGGAAATTGGTTCGAAATTATAAGATAAAAAAAAAGAGACATATTAACAGCCCACAAACAGAATGGATGTATAAAAAATTAATGCATAATTATTTGGAAAAAATTAAGAATGAAAGTCCAATATATGAGGATTATTTTGATAAAAGAAAGACTGTTGATTTTATAAATAATTTTTTTAGCTTAAAACAAAAAAACTCATTTAAACTTTGGCAAATTATCAATTTAGATTTATTTCTAAGAAATCAATCATAATATGTTAAAAAAAAAATATTTATGTATTATTCCAGCAAGATCTGGGTCAAAAGGAGTTAAGGATAAAAATTTTATTAAAATTAATGGTAAACCTTTAATTCAATATTCAATAGACACTGCGAAGAAATTAAAAAAATACTGTGATATTGTCTTAAGTTCTGACGATAAAAGAATTTTGAAATTTTGTAAAAAAAACCACATTGAATTTACAGGATACAGGCCCAAAAATCTTTCGAGAGATAGATCTATAACTTATGATGTTGTTAAATATGAGTTAGAAAAAAAAGAAAAAAATGAAAACAAGCTATACAAAGGTATTCTACTTTTACAACCAACGTGTCCAATAAGAGATTCTAATAAAATTATAAAAGGTTTTAAGATTTTAGAAAGTAAATTTTTTGATAGCCTGGTAACCGTTGCCGAAGTTGGTGCCTATCATCCTGAACGAATGAAGAAATTTAAAAAAAGATTGCTGGTAAATTTTTTAAACAAAAAAAAAGAAAATATGAAACCCAGACAAGATTTAGCTAAAGTATATATAAGATCAGGTTCGATCTACTTAATCAAGCGAGACTCATTTATTAAATTTAAATCTTTAGTAGGAAAAAGGTGTTATGGAATGATTTTAAAAGGTGCAGAGTGTATTAATATTGATACTATTGACGATCTAATTTTACTTAAGTCAAAATTAAAACATAAAACTTATCTATAAAAGATCTGCTTAGTCTAATAAGTAAAATTTTAGAAATAGGAATTGATTATAATTTTAAAAGAAAATAATATGAAAATAATTTGCTAAATTTCAAAAAAACTTTAAATGAATAAAAAGAATAATTTTACATATATTGCAGAACTTTGCCAAAATCATAATGGTAAATTTAAAAATGTGGAAAAGATGGTTCATGAATGTGCTTTTAATGGTGCAAGAATAATAAAGTTACAATATATTTATGCAAAAAATCTTACCTACCGACCGAAGTTTGAAAAAGGTTATTTTGAGAAAAATAAAAAAAAAATTATTTGCAGACCTTACATCAAAGAAAAGAAAAGGTTAAAGAAACTTGAATTAAACTATAAAGAGTTTGAAAGATTTGTTCGATTATGTGAAAAAAATAATGTTGAGCCGGCAATAACTTGTTTTGCTAGAGAACATATTCAAGATATATACAATTTAGGTTTTAAAATTGTAAAAGTTGCCAGTTATGATTGTGCATCATTTCAATTACTTAGAGACATGAAAAATAAATTTAAGCAAATAATTGTATCTACTGGTGCAACTTATGATGATGAAATTGAACTTGCATCAAGAATATTAGATAAAAATAAGTCAAATTTTTCACTGTTACATTGTGTAACTATTTATCCAACACCAATTAATCAAATCAATTTATCGAGAATAAAATTTCTAAAAAAATTTTGTTCTAGTGTAGGATATTCAGATCACTCTTTGTCAGATGAAAAAACAAAAAATTTAGCGTCACTCGCTTCGATTTATTTTGGAGGAAATTTGATTGAGAGACATATTAGAATTCTCGAAAGAGATTCATCTAAAGACGGTCCAGTTTCAATTTTGCCTTCAGACATTAGAACAATTGTTGATTTTGTGAATCTTTCAAAATCAGATCAAAAGTATTACCTAGAAAAAAAGTGTAAATTAAATTTAAATATTTTATCGGGAAAAATTAAAAGAAATTTATCCGAAGATGAAATATTAAATAGAGATTATTACAGAGGTAGATTTGCGTCTTTTAAAAATCAGGAAAAAAAACCAATATATAATTGGGAGGAAGTGCCCATAATTTAAATGATCAAGCCAAATTTTATAATTATACCCAAAAATTGTAATGCAAAAGAATTAGCACAAAGATTTGAATTAAAATCGAAGGAGTTAAATTTTACAAATTTAGCAATTAGTTTTAATAAAAAAAAAAGAATTAAGGGTATTTTAACCTTGGGAGATTTAAGAAGAATCTTACTAAAATTTGGAAGATATGCTGATGTTAATAAATTTTTAAATATTTCCCCCATAATAGTTTCAGAGAAAAATTTAAATAATAAAATAAACTCTTATTTGGATGAAAGAAAAATTAAAAAAAAATTAAAAAAAATAGACCAATTAATTATTCTGGATAAAAATAAAGAGATTACAAGTATTAAGAATATTGAAGAAATCGAAAATAATTCTTTTTTTAAAGAAATAACAGTTATTGGTATGGGACATGTAGGTTTGCCATTGACGGTGCATTTATTAAAAAATTTTTCTCATTTAAAAGGTATAGAAATTGATAAGCAAAAAATTAAGAATATTAAGAAAAATAAACTAGATTTTTATGAAAAAAATTTAGATAAAGCTTTACAAAAAAATATAAAAAATAAAAACCTTCAATTATCTAATAATCTAAATAATGTAAAATCTCAAATTTATATTATTTGTTTGGGGTCTGAAATTAAAAAAAATAGTTTAGTTTCAAATAAAAATTTAATTCAAATATCTAAAAGTATTGGAAAAAAAATTGTAAAAAACGATCTTGTAATTCTCAGAGGAACTGTCCAGGTTGGAACGAGCAGAAAAGTAGTTATAAAATTATTAGAGAAATATTCAAAACTAAAATGTGGCGTAGATTTTTATTTTTCTTTTTTACCTGAAAGAATAATTGAGGGTAATGCTCTATACGAATTAGAAAATGTTCCACAAATAGTATCAGGTTTTACAAAAAAATGTAGAGAGATGGCATTAGAATTCTGCTCTAAAGCATTCAAATCAATTATTGAGTTAGAGAGTTTAGAGGAAGGAGAGATTATAAAACTTGCATCAAACTCTTATAGAGATTTATCATTTGCTTTTTCAAATGAGATCTCAAGAATTTCATCCATCTATGGTCTAAGTGGAAGTAATTTGATAGAAAAAGCAAATTTTGGTTATCCAAGAAATTTAATAGCAAAGCCAAGCATGGGCGTAGGTGGTTATTGTTTACCCAAAGATCCCTTCTTATTTTCAAAACTTTTAGGAACTAAAAAAAATGGATATTTATTGGCAAAAAATTCTAGATTAATAAATGATAATTCTATTAATGAAGTTTTTAATGTCATTAAAAATTTTCAAAAATATAAATCTAATAAGAAAAATTTAAATATCATGATTTTTGGTATCACATTCAAAGGTTTACCAGAAACAATTGACTTAAGAAATTCACCTTCCATAGAGCTTGCAAAAAAATTGATTAAAAAAAATCATAAAGTTAAATTTTATGATGTAATGTATAGAGAGTTAAAAAAAACAAAATTTAAGTATTCAAAATATTTGATTAATAATAAAAATTTTATGAATAGTAGCGATGTAATAATAGTTGCAAATTATCACCCCGATTATCCAAAAATGATTCAACTAAATTTGAAATTTAATAGTAGCAAAAATAATAAACTAATTTTTGATTGCTGGAATTTATTAGATCAACAGACTATTCAAAATTTAAATTGGATATATAAGAATATTTAGATGAACATAACTCTTATCGCTTCTGATAATGGTCTTGGGCATATTAAAAGATTAGTTTATTTATCAAACATCTTAATTAATCAACATAATGTAAGTTTAATGGCTCCAAAAAATTTGGTCAAAAAATTTAAATTAAATAGAAATATAAAATTACAGAATTTTGAAATGAGAATTAATGTAAAAAAAAATTCATATAATTATGAATGGATAAGAAAAATTAAAAATGATTCTTTAAATAAAACAGATTTATTTATATCTGATAATTTACCCGAAATTTTTGAACTGAAAAAAAATTCATATTTATATGCAAATTTTTTATGGCATAAAATATTAAAAATAAAAAAAAAAATTAAAATTGAAAAAGATAACCTAATAAAAAGAAACAATTTACCAGTATTAGGGTGTTACTTATTTATGCATCCACAAGTATCTGATAATTTTAAAATAACAAAAATTGGATTATTTGGTACATTTAAGGGTAGGAAAAAAAATAAAATACAAAATATCTTAATTTCATTAGGCACTGCTAAATTAGGTATTTTAAAAGTTAGAAAAGTAAAAAAAGAATTAGAGAAAATTTTTCAATACTTTAAAAAAAAAGTAAATTTTTATATTGACCCTGCATTAGGAAAAATAACCAATAAGAATAAGAATATAAAAATATTCAAAGCTAATTATTCAAGTCAAATGTTTAAAAAAATTGATTTAGCGATTATCAAACCTGGTCTTGGCACCGTAAATAGTTGTTTAGAATATAGCATTCCAATTTTTACTTATATGAGTGATTTCAATGAGGAATTCACTTACAACGCATATATTATTAAAAAAAATAACCTAGGTTTTAAAATTGATAACTTAATTAAGTTGCCAAAAATGATAAAAAAAATAGATAAAGAATTTTTTGAAAAACATTATTTGTTATGTAAAAAGCTAAAATGGAATGGAGAAAAAGAAATAAAGAAAATAATTAATTTGAATTATCAATGAAAAAATATTTTATAGAAAGTTACAATTTTTTGACTGAAAGAGAAAAAAAAAAATTAGTCTTTTTTTTCTTTTTAACTTGTGGAAGTACATTCTTTGAAACACTTAGTATAGGTGCTTTATACCCTTTATTTACAGCTTTAATAAGCGAAAACTCAAATGATAAAATTCCATTTTTTGAAAAATTATTTGATTTGTTAAATTTTAGTTATTCACCCAATAATTTAGTACTCTACGCTTCTGTATTTGTTTTATTTATATTTATTACAAAAAATATATTTTTAATATATTTTTTATTTTGGTACTCTAATTTTTATAAAGCACTTAGATTGAGAGTTAAATCAAATTTATTAAAATACTATATTAATGAAACTTATTTATTTCAAATTAGTAATAATTCTTCAAACCTTGTAAGAAATATTTCACTTACAGCTGACCAGGCAATCACCAATGTTTATAATTGTATGGTCTTGATAATTGAGACAGCGGTGTTTTTAGGTCTTATTATTTTTTTATTTTTTATTCAAGGCAAAATCTTAATATTTTTAATTTTAGCGATAGGTATTCCAACAATTATTTTTGCACCAATTATTAAAAAAACTGTAGGTCGTTGGGGAGGGTTAATAGTAAGTTTTCAAGGAAAGGCAATGAAAGCAATACTTCAATCTTTTTCAATGTTTAAAGAACTAAAAATTTTTAGTAAAGAAGAAAAATTTTTAAACTTTTATTTTATAGAGGAAAATCAAGTTCAAGATTATTTAAAAAAAACTACAATATTAAAAGGAATACCTAGATTCTTTTTTGAAACATTAATTTTAATAGCTATCATAGCTTATATTTACTCTAGTTATTCAATAAGCTCTTCAGGATTTGTCAGTCTTATCCCAGAACTGGGAATTCTTACTGTAACAGCATTAAGAATTTATCCTTCAGTAAATAAAATTATTTTTTCAATAAACAAACTGAGTCAGAATTATAAAGCATTGCAAATTGTAGGTAGAGATTTAAATAATATGAAAGATGAAACTGCAGACGATAAAAAGATAGAATTTGTTGAAGAAATTCAATTTAAAAATGTTTCTTTCAAATACCCTAATAAATCTGAAAGTATTTTAAATGATTTAAATTTATCTATAAAAAAGGGTGAGTACATAGGAATTTATGGTTCATCTGGATCTGGAAAATCAACTTTTTTAGATCTTTTGCTTGGATTATTTACTCCAACAGACGGAGAAATAATTATAGATGGGAAAATATTTTCTATAAACTCAAAAAGTTGGCGTAATAAAATTGGTTATGTTCCTCAGAATGTAAATTTGTTGGATGATAATATTTTAGCAAATATAAGTCTAGATAATGAAATTTCTAATCTAAATCTCAATTACTTTAACGAAATTATCAATAGTTGTGTATTGGCAGAATTTATAAATCAACTTCCTAATGGAAACAAAACAAATTTAGGTGAAAGAGGATCTAGAATATCTGGGGGTGAAAAACAAAGAATAGGAATCGCCAGGGCCTTATATAGGAATCCAGAGATTTTAATTTTAGATGAGTCAACAAACTCGATTGATTTAAAAACTAAAAAAACCATTCTAAAAAATATTAATAATTTAAGGGGAGAAAAGACCATTATAAGTATTTCTCATGAGATGGATGTTTTAAAAGATTGTGACAAAATTTTTGAGATGAAAAATGGAAAATTAGTACAAGTTTAATTTTCTTTCTTTTCAATACAAAAGCAACCTGGATAAATTTCTTTTACAAACAAAGAGTCTTTCTTAATTCCCAATGCTCTAAGCCAATGATCTAGCCTTTTTTGTACATCTATGATTTGTAAACTGTCAATTTTTTGAAGTCCCACATATCTCTCTGTTTTTGATGCTTTAAAACCATAAAAAATGTTTTTTATATTTCTAATAAACTTTAAAATCAAAAAATTAATTTTTGAATTTTTTTTATCATTTTTTTTAGAAATTTTATGAATAGATTTTTCTATATAGGGCAGTATGTTATCACAGAAATTTGATAATTTATTTTCAACATAATATTCCATTCCCTCAGTTTCATAAATATTTTTACATTCAAAATGATTATTTTTTATCATCCAGTCTTCTATAACTTTTATCAACTCTTGATTGGTATTTACTTCTTTGCTAATTTTTTCAAATGCTTTAATTTCAATGAGTTCGTCTTTTTTGGTTACAAAATTTATTGTTTTTTTTTCAAGAAATGCAGACTCCATTGAAGTTGTACAATTTGATGAAATATTAAAATCCGAAGCCAAAATCCAAGAATTAGTATTGTAGTCATCAATTGAAAGATGAATATTTTTTAAGTTTTTAGTCCATTCTTTCCAATTTTCTTTATTTTCAATCGGATGAGGTCTGACCACTAATCTAATTTCTGGGTGTTTTAAATTAAATTCATTTAAGAATTTTTTAAGATTAATCATAATATCTTTTTGAAATTCAAACTCTCTTTGATGCCATAATCTTTTTGTTGGATATTCTTCTCCTTCTTTTACCGTAAAAGCTGCATGATTTGAGGAAGTAAATTTAGTTAATAACAATACAAAATTTCCGTGTTTTTTTTTAATTTCTTTAGCTTCTTCATCATATATTTTTCTGAATGGTTTTTTTAAAATATCTAATCTTGCATTTCCACTTGGAATGAATTTTTCAAATTCATCATTTAATTTTTTTAATATTTGTTCTTTTTGAAAATTTCCCCAAGCAAAAAATTTTTCAATCAATTTTAGGGATTTTTTATCTATTCTTAATTCAAATTCTGTATCATAGTCTGCTCCCAGGCCTTCCTCATCTGAGCTAAAACATACAAATCCAAGATTAACCAGTTCTTTAATTGGTTTATAATTTTTTGGCCCTAATCCTTTAAAAAAAAATATTCCTGGTTTAAAAAGCTTTTTATAATTATAAAGATTGACTTTTTTACCCAGAACAACAGAAAAATTTTTTTGTGCAAATAAAATTGAAAATAATATTTTTGAATCAAATTCTCTTTTTTTAACCTCAATGGGATTATACAGTCGTATTTTAGGCATATTTAATAATATATGGACAAATTAAATAATATATTTAAGTTAATTTTCAACCTTTAATTTATAAATTAGTATGAAAGATCTTGAAGTAGATATAAAATATGGAAGTTGGAATTTTGGTGGAAAAATACCAAAAAGTTTTGAAGATCACGTAAAAAAATCAGTTCCATTCTACGATAATGGCCATCAAATCATTAAAAGTTTAAGTAATTTTTTTATGTATAAAAATGCACTTTCATACGATTTAGGATGCTCAACTTCAAATCTAAACATCATGCTCAGCAAACATCTTAAGGGTAAAAAAGTAAAATTTATAGGGATTGATGAAGAAAAAAAAATGATAATTTTGTCAAAAAAAAAGATAAAAAAAAATAAAATTAAAAATATAGAATTGATACATTCTGATTTGACAAGAATTAAATTTCAAAAATCCAATTTAATAATTTCATATTACACATTGCAATTTCTTACCCCGTCTGAAAGACCAAAACTACTAAAAAAAATTTATAAATCTCTTCACACAAGAGGTGCATTTATTCTATTTGAAAAAATAAGGGGAAATGATGAAAGATTTCAAGATATTTTAAATTCCTTATATTATGATTTTAAAGAGAGCAATGGAATTTCACCCAAAAATATTTTGAATAAAACTAAAGCTATCAGAGGTGTATTGGAACCTTATTCTGATACTGCAAATATCAAGATTTTGACAAAATGTGGTTTTAGGAATATACAAACTATATTTCAATATCTTAACTTTAAAGGTTATCTTTGCATTAAATAAAAGATGAAATTCGTAAAAATAAAAATTCCAAAAATTACTGACCATGATACTTATTTTAAATCAAATGATTTAGGCTTTTTTTTAAATTTGAATTTTAGAGAGAGGGCAGGAGCATATCATAGTGGGCATTTAGACAAAAAAAAAGATAGTAGAAAAAATATTAAACCTCATCCACCAGACCTAACAGATCTACAATTCTTACATAGAATAATTTTATTAAATAAAAGAACAACAGTTCTAGAATACGGATGTGGTAATTCGACATTAGTGATGCATGACGCACTTTTAAAAAATAAAAGAAAATATCCAAAAGTTTGGCCAAGATGCGTTTATCCTTTTCAATCTTATGTTGTTGATAATTCACGAAAATATATAGAAATATGTAAAAAAAAATTAACAAAATTTTCTAAATTAAACAAATTAGTAACTTTTAAATATTCAAAAATTCAAATGACAACATTTAATTCTAGGATAGCAAATGAATATCTTAGCCATCCTGTTATTAATCCAGATTTTATTTTGTTAGATGGTCCAAACAATTTCACAAAAATCCATTATAAAAAAAATGGTTTTCATATTGGAAAAGATGATTTAATGCCAATGAATTGTGATATTCTTAAGTTTGAAAATTTCCTATTGCCAGGTACAATAATTGTATCTGATGGGAGAACTGCTAATGTAAGATTTCTAGTAAATAATTTTCAAAGAAATTGGGTTCACATTCATCTTGAAAAAATTGATACTCACTTGCTTTATTTAGATGAAAAGCCCCTTGGCGTTTATAATAAAGCACAGTTAGATTATTATAAAAAATAATGTGTGGATTTACATGCATTATTAACCATTCTAATCATCATGAATTTTCTTTAAGTAAAATAAAAGAATATTCAAAAATAAATTTACATAGAGGTCCAGATAGGTCAGATCTTTATTACGATCAAGATTTTTGTGCAATATTCAAACGACTTTCAATAATAGATTTAACAAAAAATTCTGATCAACCATTAGTATCAGAAGATAAAAGATTTGTAATTGTGTTTAATGGGGAAATTTATAATTTTAAAGAATTAAAATTATCATTAAAAGAAAAGGGATATAAATTTAAATCAAACGGGGATGCAGAGGTTTTACTTAAATCATTTATTTATTGGGGAGACAAATTTATAAATAAATTAAGGGGGATGTTTGCTTTTTGTATTTGGGATAAAAAATTAAAAAAAATGATTGCTTACAGAGATCACTTTGGACAAAAACCTATGTATTTTAAGAAATTGAATAATACATTAATTATATCTTCAGAAATTAAAGATATAATTTATTTTACAGGAGATAAAAAGGAGGATTCAAATACCTCAAATAAATATCTATTTAAATCATTTGCAGATATTAAAAATAAAACTTTTTTTAAGGATATTCATAGACTAGAACCATCTTCCAAATTAGAATATGTAAAAGATAATCTTAAAATATCAAAATATTGGAAACTCAAATATTCTGAGGAAAAAAATTTTGATAAAGAAGAATTTAAAAAAGCTTTTTTTGATAGTGTGAAGATGCATACAAATGCAGATGTAAAAATTGCATATTTATTGAGTGGAGGAATAGACTCGACATCAGTAATTAGTGCTGCGAGGCAATTTTCAAGAAAAATTAACACTTTTTCTATTATCCCTAAGAAAACTTTTAATGAAAAGCCATACATAAATGACTTTGTAAAAAAGCTTGGGCTTAATCATCAATATATTGATTTAAATCATAGAATAAAGTCATTTGATATAAATGAAATGTTAAAATTCCAAGACGAACCTGTTAGAGCTAGTAATTGCATTTACCAGTTTTTATTAAGAGAAAAAATTGAAAAGAAAAACTTCAAAGTTTTGATTGGAGGTGAAGGTGGAGATGAAATAATGGGCGGGTATAGTAGAATGCTTAATATTTATTTATATCATTTATATAGAAATAAAAATTTTCAAGAATTAAACAAACATATTAAAAATTTTAATTTATCTAAGAATAAGTTAAATTTATCTTTTAAATCAATTAAAAATGTTATTAATAAAAAAAATTCTGATTTAGAAGATACTAAACCACTTGACTACATAGATAATAAAAAAATTCAATCTAAAAAATTTTTAAAAGAAAATTGGAACGATATAACAAATCTAAAAAATAAAAATTTGTTTAAAACTTCATTAATTAATTCAATATTTTCTAATGATCTTTCTTTAGCTTTAAGAATGGAAGATAGAAATTCAATGGCCTTCGGTATTGAAAATAGAGTACCAATGCTAGATATTAAATTTGTAGAATATATTTTTAAAATAAAAACCAAATATTTTATTAATTCTGGTCATCAAAAATATATGATAAGAAAATCTCTTGAAAAAATTTCCCCAAAAAAAGTATTATATAGAAAAATTAAAAGTGGAAGACCTGGTAATGATAACTATTATATATTTGAGATTGTGTTCAATGAATTCATTGATTTAATACAGAAATATAAAAATTCAGATATTCCAATCAATTTTAAAGTTTTAGAGAGTAATATTGTTAAACAAAAAAAAAATAGAAAATATCAAACAAATGGTTATTTCTATTTTAGGATTTATAATTATTTAAAATGGAGAAATCTAAATTTTAATTAAAAATAATTTTTTTTAACTAATTTCATTATATTTTTGGCTTCACCTAAAAAGGCTTTTTTATTTGAGTTATTTTGTATGAAATAGTTCACATAAGTTGGTCTATTTTTTTTTATACCTAATCCAACAACATTTTTTTTTAGTTTTTTATTATTATAAATGTTTTTCTTATCTCTTTTAAATAAATTGTCTAAACTTGAGTCAATATAAACACTGATATAATTCTTTAAATTTTTTTTACACCAGCTTCTGTATTTATTTGATGTTAAATTTGCTGATAAAATAATATTTATATTTTGGGAAGATAAAAATTTCACAAAAGAACAAATTCTTTGTGCGTTTTTATTCCTATCTTTAAGAGTATATTTAAGATCGTTATTAAAGATCTTTCTAAACTGATCACCATCAATCCAAACCACATTATTAGTCTTTTTTTTAATTAATTTATACAGCTTTCTGGCCAATGTAGTTTTTCCAACTCCTGAGATGCCTGAAATCCATAAAATCATAATTAAATTATTTAAATAAGTTTTTCATTTATAATATTTGCTACAAATTTGTTTCCATTTGGAGAAAGATGTCCTCCATATGAGTCGTTTAAATATAAAGATTTATAGTCTCCATAATTTAAAAAATTATCTGTTAAATCAATAACTTGTATATGTTTATTTATACTTTTAAAAAAACTTTGATATAGATATCTTTGTTTTTTTGGAGACTCAAGGTCTTGAATTTGTGGGAAAATAATTAGAGATATTTTTTTATTTTTTTGTTTTAGTTGTAGATTGAAATTTAAAATTATTTTTTCCATTAATATTGTAAAATTACTATTTCCATACAATTTATGGGATAATTCTATATTATCTTTGATGATTTTATATTGAGCTTTTTTTAGATAAATATCACTTTTTTTTATTTTTAAAAATTTTAAAAATTTAAACACAAGTATATTAAAAAAAATAATATTATTTCTATTAAGGTTTTTTATGTAGCTTAAAAGATAAGGGAATTTAAACATAAATTTTTGAAATCGCTTTTTATAAAAAATATCATTTGATTTGATATATTCAATTTTAGAAATAACATCTTTTGCTTTGTAGTTTTTTTTTAATATATTTGGAAGTAATTCTAGCTTATTATTTACGTATTTAAACTTTGGTTTAAAACCATAAATATTTCCAAATTCAACATAGTGTTTCCAATATGAGTGAACCCTTAAAATTGTTTCCGGAACAAATGATAGAATAATATGATTTGCCTCATTATTATTTGGTAGATTAATATATTTTAAAATTGCTTGATCTACTCCAAAATTACCAACACCATAATTTCTGATATTCTTCTGCAATAAATTTTCAAGATAATATTCCCATGTTTCATTGTCATTTACGTATCGACAAAAAGCAAATGAGTCTCCAAATACCAAATATTTAACATCTTTAAATGAATTGGTACTTTCTCTATATCCGTGTTTGGAAATTATAAAATTTGATTTATTATTACCATTATATTCTGATCCCCTAGTATTTGGTTTTCTATCCCAACCAGTTTTTTCTGAATAATTAGAATTTAAAAAATTTTCTAATTTTTTGTCGTCAATTTTAGGTTTTTCATCTTTATTAGTTAATACCCATTGAAAATCTTTTTTAACAAATAATGTTATTAAAAAAATTAGTATTTCTATTATTATGATTAGTAAAATTAATATATTAAAAAAATTTATTTCCATTTATAAAGTTTTTTTATTTATAATCATGTTTAATTGTTTCATTTAAACCCTTATAAATTGATGTTAATTTTTTATAATTATATAATTTTTTAATCAATTTATTACTTCCATGGGTATCTAGCATATCTCCTCTTTGAAGTGGTAAAGCTTTTGTTTTAATTTTTTTATTTAAGATTTTTTCTATACAAGAAATTAATTTAGAAATTTTTATTCTTTCACCGCTACAAATATTAAGAACCTTTTCTTTTTTTGGGAATTTTATAATAATTTTACCAATTAATTGAGCTATATCTTTAACATATGTAAAATCTCGAGAGTGTTTTCCGGCATTGAATAAATTGATAACTTTATTTGATTTTATTTTGTTTAGGATTTTAGGAATAAACATATCAGGTCTTCCATATGGTCCATAAACAGTAAAAAATCTTAAACCAATACATTTCAAGTTATAATTTTCTTCATAAATTTTAACCATTTTTTCATTAAATAGTTTTGTTTGGCCATAAAAGTTAAGTGGAGACAGGTCAAAATTTTCTCTAAAAGGAAATTTTTTGCAGTTTCCATAAACTGAACTTGAAGATGCATAAACTAATTTTTTAATTTTATTTTTTTTCATTAGTTCAAGAGTATTAGTAAAACCAGTAATATTTGAGTCAATATATTTATTTGGATTTATAAAAGAGTATCTTACCCCAGCTTGTGCTGCTAAATGAATAACTAAATCAATTTTATTTTTTTCAAAAACTTTTTTAAGATCTTTTTTTTTACTAATATCAACTTTATAGAATTTAAAATTCTTAAATTTTTTTAAAATTTTTAATCTTTTATTTTTAAGACTAACATCATAATAATTATTATGATTATCTAAACCTATAATATTTATTTTTTTTTTTAAAAGAAATTCAGATACATGAAAACCAATAAAACCAGATGAACCAGTAATTAAAATATTTTTAGTCTTCATAAAATCTTATTATTTTTCTTACTCTTTTAAGCCATGAATATTTTTTGGAATCTTCTCTAGCTGCTTTACCAAGATAATTCAATTTTTTATCTTTAAATACATTATTTATATTTTTTGACCATGATTTAATATCATTATTAATTAATAATGCATTTGTTTTATCTTTTAGAATATTTCTGTAAACCGGTAAATCACTAGCTAGAATAATCTTACCAGATCCCATATATTCAAACATCTTTAAAGGTGAAAAATAACTTTCCACATTTATATTTTTAATTAGTACACCAACTCTCTTTTCATAAGGCATTAGTAGTGCCCTATAGTTTCTAATTTTTTTTGTAATTTCAGAGTAGGATAAGTATCCACAAAACTTAATATTTTTTGACTTTTTATTCAAAATTGATTTATCATAAATTGTGTTTTCATTTCCATATAAGTGAAAGTTTATATTAGGAAGTTTTTTTGACAGTTTCATAATTATTTCTAAACATTTTCCTTTAGAAAAACTCCCAGAGTAAAAACATGTATTTTTAATTATTTTAGAATTTTTAGGATTGAAGTCTCTATAATCCACTGCATCAAATAAAATAATTGATTTTTTTTTACTTATCTTGAATTTTTTTCTTAAATGATTGTTAATGAATATGAATTTAATATTTTTTTTTACAGGTTCTAATCTAGTTAAGTAAAATAAAAATTTAGTCATTCCTGTTAATTCTGTATGGATTTCTAAAATGTTTTTTATACCAAATACAGATAAAATTAAACTTGGTATTATACTTCTAGATATAATTAAATTTATATTAGAATTTTTTTTTATGTAGTTTAATAATTTTAGTGAATAAAATATTCTTTTAAATAAATTAAGTTTTTTTTTTTTATTAAAAAAAAATTTAATCTTTAAATTATACTTTAATAAATAATCTTTTTTAATATTTTTTAATAAATAATTTGAGTCTAAAAAGGGTATTAAAAGTTCAACATTTTTTTTTGTTACTTCGCTAAATGCGTCACAAATTTTTAATACATGAGATGAGTATGCTGATTTATTTGGTAATGAAAAATCTGCAATATAATAGATTTTATTTTTTACCATTGTAAAAAGTTATCTAAATTTTTTTCATAAATATATTTTAATTTAATTTTTTTGGCTCCATTTTCAGCACATTCATTTCTCATACGAGCAATGTTATCAAATACTCCATTATGATTTTGACATAGTTCTGCAATATAATTAAGATTTTTCATAAATTTTTAAAAATTGTCTATATACAAATTTATCAGCAAGATAAATAGATTCTTTTGTAAGACCGGCCACATGTGGGGATACTAGTATATTATGTTGATTGGAAATTAGTTTGTAAAGTTTTGTATTTTTAGATTTGTCTGACAATACATCTGTTAAATAATTAATTTCAAATTTTTTTACTTTTTCAAAAATATTTTTTTCATCAACAACGGCGCCTCTTGAAGTATTTAAAATAATACAACCTTTTTTGAGTAAATTTAATCTTTTTTTGTTAAGAAAATTTTTATTCTTATAGTTTAAAGGTATGTGTAAAGTAACAACATCAGAGTTTTTTAGTAAATAATTTAATTTAGACTTAGTTTTCTTTTCACTAGAGTCATAAATTATTGTTCTTGCTCCAAAAGATTTTAAAATTTTATTCATCTTATAACCTATTCTGCCATAGCCAATTATTCCTACATTTTTGTTTTTAATTTCAGATCCAATAAAATTTTTAGAGAATTCAAGCTTATTTTTATTTTTTTTCACTTTTAAAAAAGTTAAAAGTAAAAAAATAGTAAATTCTGTTGATGCATTGATTTTTGATAAATAATTTTTATCATTCAAATTAATTATTTTAACTTTTGTTTTAAAAAATTTTTTATCAATATGATCTAATCCTGTTGTTGGACTTAATATAAATTGTATGTTAGATTTTTTTTTATAAGAAATATTCTTATCAAATCTAGTTAGAACTACATCATAATTATGACAAATTCGATTAAATTTTATTTGATCAATTTTTTTAAAGTTACAAAAAAAATTTTTTTTGTAATTCTTTAAAATTTTTTTATCAAATAAATGAGGTGATGGGCAAATGATTTTAAGCATTTTTTAATTTCATTTTTAAGTAGTTTAAATCATCTAGAGTATCAATATTTGTTGCTTCATATCCTGAAATGTTAAATGTTCTAAATTTAAATAAATTTAAGAATAAATATCTGATTAAACTTATTATAATTCTGAATATTACAACTCTATACATGTACATCATTTAGAATACTTTTCATCTTTTTTACCATTGTAAGAAATTATTAAGATTTTTTTCAATTTTTATAATTTCAGTTTTAGTTAAATTTTTCTTTGCTTCATAAAGTTTCTTTTTAGAATTTTGAATATCAAATTTATTTTTTTTTATATGTTTTATATTTAAAAATTTACTAAGACTTTTTGTTTCTTTTTCAAAATTATTTATAAAATTTTCAAATTTTATTACTTTAATTAATTTATTTTTTTTAAATTTCTTAAGATTTGCCTTCTCAAATATATTTTTATACCATTTAATAAACGTATCTACATTATGATAAGGATATGCCAAAGATTTTCTTCTTTTCATGCTCCAGTAAATACCTCTTGGATCTCTAGTTACAATTATTATTTTTCTATCTCCATAAAATTTGGTTGATTCAATAGGATTCCAAAATATACCTCCTTGTTCTATAACTATATTTTTAGTACTACTTATACTCACATTACTTAGCATAATTTTTTTTAATAATTTTTCTGCCTCTTTTAAAAAGATTTTTTCATCTTTAGGCAAAAACATTTTTAATACTTTTATATTTTTTGATTGTACTTTTAAAATTCTTCTCTTTACCTGAAAAGAAATAAATTTTTGAAGATTAAAACTATCTATATAAAATCGTGGAGCTCCATTATAATTTAAGAATGTAATATTTTTAATAAAATTTAAAATATTGTCTTTAAAATTCTTTTTTAATAATTTATTTTTAACAGTATATCTTGATTTATAAAAATTTTCTGAAAATTTTAAAAAATTGTTTAATGCTAGAGCGCTACCATTAATGCTAAAATTTTTGTAGAGTTGAAAGTGCAAATCATGAAGTCCATTTGGATCATTAACAAATCTAAACTCTTTCCCATTAAATGGACTCATAAAATCTTGTCGAGACAAAAGATAGTCGTGTACTGCACCACCACCACTATTGCCAGAACCGATTACTATTATTTTTTTCAATTGATTAATTTAAAATTATGTTTTCTAAACTTTTTAATATATTAATTGATATAATTAAATAATTTTATTAAATAATTTCATCTTATGATATTTTCAAATAAAGCAGACACGCTTGCTAATTTAAACAAATTAGGCCTAAAGAATTCTGTGATACCTAGATTTGTTTCTTTTTCTGTAAAAGAATGGAAAAATATAAAACAAAAAAAAAATATAATAGAAAATATAAAGCAACTAAATTCAAAAGTATGTATTAGATCATCTTTCGCTAAAGAAGACAGCAAGACTAAATCAATGGCAGGAGTATTTGATAGCGAAATAAACATAGATAATAATCAAAAAAATCTAGAAAAAAAAATAAACAAATTAATAAAAAGCTACTCAATATTTTCAAATAAAGAAAACGAGGTCTTGGATAGTAAAATTTTAATTCAAAATTTTGTTAAAAACTCTGAAATAAGTGGAGTAATTACAAATAAAAATCTTCAAGATGGAACACCTTATTATGTGATCAATTATGATGATCAATCAGGCTATACAAATACAGTTACCTCGGGTAATAAATCTGGAGGAAGAGTTCTCTATGTTTATAAAAATGAAAAAAATAATTTAAGATCGAGAAAGTTTAAAAGAATTATCTTTTCAATAAAAGAATTAGAAAAAAAAATTGGTGATTATCCAATGGATATAGAATTTAGTTTAAATAAAAAAAATAAATTCTTTATTTTTCAAGCAAGGCCATTGTCAACTTACAGAAAATGGAAAAAAATTGACCAAAGTATTTTTAAAAAAAATATATATAAAAATCAAAAAAAATTTTATAAAATTTTAAATAAACATAAAAATTTTGGAAAAATTCCATCCTTTGGATTAATGCCAGATTGGAATCCTGTTGAAATGATTGGATATCAACCTGACCAATTATCTTACTCATTGTATGAAAAACTAATTACTGATTTAGCATGGAGTCTTGCAAGAAAAGAAATGAATTATAAAAATATTAATAAAAAATTAATGTGCTCCTTTTCAGGTAAACCATATATAGATACGAGATTGAGTTTTTTTTCTTACATTCCTAAAAATGTAAGTAATATTATATCAAAAAAAATAGTTAATTTTTGGATATCTGAACTTAATAAAAATCCATTTCTTCATGATAAAGTAGAATTTGATATTGCAGACAGTTGTTTTGATATAAATTCTAAAAAAAAAATTAATTCCAAATATAAATTTTTAAATTCCAATGAAAAAAAATCATATTTTCACGAATTAAAAAAACATACCGAAATATTAATTAACAATTTTGAATCTGATTTAGAAAAAAATAAAAAATTACTTTATAATCTAGAGATCTTTAGAAAAAATGAAATAAATAATTTTATAAAAAAAAAATCAAATCCAATATTGTTGGCAAATAAGCTAATTAAAAAACTTATTTATTTTGGAATAGTGCCTTTTTCTAAATTTGCAAGAAGTGCATTTATTGGAAAAAAATTTTTAAATTCAATGATGAATAATAAATTAATTTTTTCAAAAGAATATTCTAACTTATTAGTTTCAATTAATACAGTTTCAAATGAATATAGAAAATTAAAAATAAAAAGTATTAAAAATAAATCTAAACTTAATCAATTTAACAATTATTTTTATCACCTTAGGCCCGGAACTTACGATATTAAAACCAATAGAACGATACCAGGAATTAAATCATGGAAAATAGATAATTTTGATAATTTTTTTAAAATTAATGATCAATATAAAAAAATAATTAGTTTAAAAAAGATTAGAAAAATAGACAGTTATTTAAGAATAAAAAAAATAAAAATGTCTGCAGATGATATATTTAAATTTTCATTAACTTCTATGAAATTAAGAGAAAATTCAAAATTCATTTTCACAAGAACTTTAAGTGATATTTTAGAATTAATTAGGTTCTGGTCAAAACTAAATAAAATCCCATTAAAGAATTTAACAAATTTGAGTTTTGAAGAAATTAATAAACTTTCTAATCTTAAAAATAGAAAAGTTATAAATGGTAAAATTAATAAATATAGTTTAAAAAGTAAAAGTAATAAAATTTATAATAGATATATAAAATTACCATATCTAATTATGTCACCAAATGATTTTTGTGTTGCATCGATACTAATTACAAAACCAAATTTTATTACAGGAAAAATTATTAGCGCCAAAATAAAAGTTATAAAAAATCCTGATAAAGAAATAAATTTGAAAGACAAGATAGTATTAATTGAAAATGCTGACCCAGGATATGATTGGGTTTTGTCTCAAAAAATTAAAGGTCTTATTACAAAATATGGAGGTGTAAATTCCCATATGTCTATTAGATGTGAAGAATTAAATAAACCTGCTGCAATTGGTATTGGAGATAGAAATTTTGAGGAAATTTCTAATAGTTCAAATATAATTTTAAATTGTAAAGAAAAAAAAATAAATATTGTAAATTAACATGCTTGTAGGAATTTCTTCAGATATAAAAAAATATTTTAATACTTATATAGATATTTTAGATCATAATTGGATTAAGTATTTTGAAAAAAAAAAAATAGATATAATTAAATTTCCAAATTCTTATAAATTATGCAATTCAATAATAAGAAGAAAGAATTTAAAATTAGATTTAATAATTTTACCTGGTGGTTCTGATATAAATAATAAATTGCCAAATAAATTAAGAGTAAAGTCTGAAATATTTCTTCTAAAATATGCAATTAAAAAAAAAATAGCAGTAATTGGAATATGCCATGGTATGCAATTGATAAATATTTTTTTTAAAGGAAAACTCTCAAAAGTTAATAATAGTATGAGAGTAAATAAAAAAATTTATTTGAAAAAAAACTTAATTTTCAAAGAAAAAACAATCAACGTGAAGTGCTTTTATAATTTTGGCATTAAAGAAAAATTTTTAGGAAAAGAACTTTTAAGCTTAGGAATAGACTCGTCTAATAATATTGAAATGTTTAAACACGAAAAATTAAATATCTGGGGTTTCATGTTTCATCCGGAAAGGGAAAAAAATTTTATTAAACTAAATAAAATTATTAATTCAGTTTTAAAATAATGAATATAATTATTCTATGTGCTGGCATGGGAAAAAGATTTCATTCTCGTAAACCAAAATGCCTTACTAAAGTATTTAATAAACCAATAATCGATTATACTCTTAACTCAATATCAAAAATTAAAAGTAATAAAAAAAAAATAATTTTTGCAACAGGCTATAAGGAAAATTTAATCAAAAAATCAACGAATAAAATTTATAGTTATATTCGTAATCCAAAATATAGATCTACAAATATGGTCTATACTTTAATTAATGTTCTAAAAAAAATAAAAATTGATAACACAATAATAATTTATGGTGATATAATTTTTTCATATAAAGATTTGAATAAAATTGCCTTATCAAATAAAGGTCTAGTTACTCTAGTTGACTTTAAATGGAAGAAACTTTGGAGAAATAATAAAAAGATAGACTACGATTTGGAAACTTTAAAAATATCAAAAGACAAAATTGTTGATTTAGGCAAAAAAACAAATGAAATCAAAAATATTGACGCTAGATATGTTGGTATAACTAAATTTTCAAAAAAAATAGTAAAAAAAATTATAAATTTAAAAAAAATCAATATTAAAAAAATTGATATGACAAACTTTTTAATGGAATTAATTAAACAAAAAATTACAATTAATTATTTAAAATTAAATCATGATTGGTATGAATTTGATAATAAAAGAGATCTAAATATTTTTAAAAAAAAATATAAACATTTTAAAAATGAAAAATTTAACTAAAGTAGTTTTTTATAATTTATTAGTTCTAATAGTTCTTATAATTCTTTTGGAAGCCTTTTTTTCAGTTGCAAGAGTATATTATTTTAAAAAACCATTTATTGGAATTTTTTTTAGTGCAGAAACATCAAGCCCTTATCCATACAAAGATGATAATTGTTATGTTATGAGAACGCATGTTTTTTATGGTATTACGCACGATCATAAAAATGAATGCAAAATTAAAGGTGGCTATGCAGACGGTCCTTTTATTTATTATGATAATAATGCAAATAGCCAAAATGATGCTGTAGTAATTTTAGGAGGATCAACTTCTGATGGGTTTTATTATGGATATTCAAATGGAAACACTTGGCCTTACTTACTTGATCAAAAAATTAATAAAAGTGGCTTAAATTTTAAAATTATTAATGCTGCAAGTGGTGGACATGGATCAAAGCAAGAACTTTTAAAATTATTAGTTGATATTTCACATCTAAACGAAAATATAAAATATATCATATCATACAATGGTATTAATGAAGTAAGTGGCTACGATGATGTAAATGATTTTACATTAAAACATTTCCCTTCTTATGGTGGTAAACTTTTATATATGATGAATTATCAAAAATGGATTAAACAAAATATTGCTGATAAATTTGTAATTGGAAATATCAGGATTTTGCCAAATATATATTCTGGTTATAGATATTTAACTTCAACTTGCGACACTTGTTATAAAAAAATTACTTTAAATGATAATTTGTTAAGCAGCATCAAATTTAATAAAACATCAATAAATGAAGAATCTGGTAGATGGGAACATAATGTAAAAATTATGAATTCATTATCAGAAAGTTTTGGAGCAAAATATTTTGTATTTTTGCAACCCACTTTAGGCATCTATGGCCAGGAAAAATACTTAAACCCAGGTACAAGAGATTTTGCTTTATTTAATTCTTTATCTGAAGAATATAAAGAAAATTTAAATAAGACTTATAATAAGTTAAAAGCAAAATGTTCCCAATTAGAATTTTGTTTTGATTTAACAGAGTCGATAATGCCAAATGGAAATATGTATAGTGATGAGAGACATTTAAATGAAAATGGAAACATGATTATTAGTAATAAAATATTTGATCATTTGAATTCTAATATTCAAAATAATTAAAATCATTTTTATGAAAATTTGCTACATATCATCTTCAGCAGCACCCTCAAGAAACGCTAGTAGCTTACAAATTGCGAAAATGTGTGAAAGTTTCCAAAAAAATGGCAATAAAGTAACCTTAATAATGCCAAATACAGGAAACAATAAAGAGAACTATTACAAGTTTTATAATATTAAAAATAAATATAAAATTATAAAACTTAAATTCTTTAATAGATTTCCCATTGGGTTTTATTATTACTTATTTGGGATTTTGTCTGTTCTTGTATCTATAAGAAAAAAACCTAAATTAATAATTACAAGAAACTTTATTGTTTGCGCTATTTTGGTATTGCTTAAGAAGAAGAATATTTTAGAGATACATAACTCCCTTGATATTGAAGGAAGAATAGTAAATTTTTTATTCAAAAATTTTCGTATATTTAATTCTAAAAAAATAATTAAAATTATTTCAATAACTCATAATTTAAAAAAATTTTATATAAAAAACTATAATGTAGATAAAAAGAAAATATATGTTTTAAATAGCGGAAGTTCGCTCAAATTTAAATTTAAAAAAAATAATAAGATTTCAAAAAAAATGAATATTGGGTATTTTGGATCTGTCAATAAATCTAGAGGAATTGAATTAATAATAAAATTATCAAAATTAGATAAAAAAAATAATTACTTTATTTATGGATGGTCCAAAAAAGAAATTAATAGATTAAAATATGAAGCTAAAATTCCAAAAAATTTATTTTTATTTGAATATATTCCTTATTCTAAAATTAAAAATCAAATAAATAAAATGGATATATTGCTTATGCCATATACAAAAAAAATATCAGTTGCAGGTGATGTCGGAGATATTTCAAATTTTACATCACCATTAAAATTATTTGATTATCTAGTTTCTTGTAGAATAATTATTGCATCAAATATAAATATTCTTAAAGAAATTTTAATAAAAAATAAAAATTGTATATTTGTAAAAGATTACCTAAATCCCTATGCTTGGAAACTTGAAATAGAAAAAATTAAATCAAATAAAAAAAAGTTCAACTCAATAAAAAATTTTATGTATAAAACGAGAAATTTATATTCAAATATTGATAGAGCAAAAAAATTTTTAGAATTATAATTAAATTAGCCTATTCTTCTTTTAATAATATTTTTTAAACTATACTTTCTACTTTTTAATATTTTTGGCTTTGTTAGATTGTCTTCATTTTTTTTTGTAATTATAGCTAATCCGGTACCCATGAAATTAAATTCAAGATCAAATTTTTCTAAGTTAGAATTATATATTTCTAATAATTTTTCAAAAGTTTCTTGATTATTTATTTCTATATAATTGTTATCTTTTCTATTATTTTTTATATATGGAATCCAACTAATATCATCAATAAAAAAAATTCCGTTTTTTTTTAATCTTTTAAAATAATTATAAAAAATTTTTTCCACATGCTTTGCATTATGTAAAGTATCTAAAAAAATTACATCTAATTTATCAGGAATAAATTTATTTATTTTTTCATATTCATCATCTCTACAATTAATAAAAGTCCATTCATTTTCATTAAATTTACTTGAATAATCAATTATATCTACTGAATATAATTTTCCATTTTTTTTCTTCAATAATTCAAAAAATATTTTAGTAGTCATTGCCTGCTCACTAACTCCAAATTCTAAAATTTTTAAATCATTTTTATTCTCTAATTTTTTATAAACAGAAATAAATAGTTTTCTAAAATGAATATTTTCATTTATTTCTTCGAACAATTCTTTAAAATTTTTTTCTGTCATTAAGCGCTAAATTTATTTTTTACTTTTAAATTAACTATTTTACAAATATTTTTTGTTGTATAAAATCTCTTTCATTTATAAAATCAGAATAAATTATGAAAATCAATGAAATATAGTTTTGTTAATTTTTTAAGATCTCATAAAATAATATTTATTTTACTATTTTTTAGTTTTCTATTATTTAATTTTAATTCACAATTTCACATAAAAAATTTTAACAAATATTTTTTTTATGATGATGGTACTAGCTATCATGGCATAATTAGAACACCTCCAGAAATAAAAATTTGGAAGAAATCATATGAATTCAAAGAAGATTCATCATTAGAAAATTGGCAAGATGAAGAATTTAGATGGCATTTTTTACCATCAAAAAATTTAGCGTTTATAGGAAAAATCATGAATATGAATTTTTATGATGAAAATAATAATTATGATTTAACTGGAATTATATTTTTTTTTATTTTTCAAACTTTTATTTATTATTCCGCGGTTATTTATTTTTATAATAAGTTATTAAATTTAAATATAAGAAGAGAAATTACTTATATTGTTTGTTTTTTTTTACTTTTTGAACCCACTATAAATCAATGGAACACAACAATATTTGGTGAAACAATTTTTTTTGCCTTAATAATTTTTATTTTTTCTTTTTTAATAGATTTACCTAAAGAAAATTATAAATACATTTTTTTTGGAATTTTATTGGGTATTTGCTATTTACAAAGATCTGTAGCAATGTTTTTAATAATAGTACCACTAATAGTAATTTTTATTAAATTTAAAAAAAAATCTACTTTAAAAATAATCAATACATTTCTTTCATATTTAATAATATTAATGTTAATTGGTTTGTTAAACTATAATAGATCAAACATTTTTTATTTTTTACCAACACAAACTATTGATAATTTATATAATTATTTTTTACCAAAAGTTGAACAAAAAAGACTAAATATTTCCAGCAAAAAAAGTTTAAAAATATTAAGTGACAAGAATGATATTTTAATAAATGAACATAATTTAGACTTAAAAAAAGAAGAGGATAGAATTAAGCTATATAATTTGCAAAGAAATATAGCTGTTGAGATATTATTAAATAATAAAATAATTACCATTGAAAAGGCTTTTAAATCATATTTGCATTCAACACTTTTGAATCCTGTGGAAGTTTTAAATACAAGAATAAAAGGTAGAGAATATTACAAAAGTAAATTACATAAAAAGTTTATTAAATATAGAATAATTTATTCTGCGCTTATTTTTGGAATAGTATTTTTAGGTTTTATATATGCAATAAAGAAAAAAATATTTTTTCCACATATTATTTTAGCGTGTGGTATTTATTTTTTTATAATATCTGGTTGGGTTGGATACACTAGATATTTCATTCCTACATTTTTATCTTTTTGTGTATATTTTGCGTATGGTTTATTGTTTATATTTAATAAAATTACATCATACAAATTTAATAAAATTACAATATAATGAATAAAAAAGTTTTTTATTGGTCTCCATGTTTGAATGCTGTTGGAACAATAAAATCTACATTAAATTCAGCAATTGCATTATCAAAATATAGCAAAGATCACAAAGTCTTTGTAATTAATTCTTGTGGAGAATGGAGTGATTATAGAGATATATTTTCTAAAAATTCTGTAGAATTAATAGATTTAAACTTTGACTACTTTAAATATTTACCCAAAAAAGGTTTTATAGGTAGCAGATTTTCTTACTTTGTAATTTTTATTCTATCATTTTTCCCTTTACTAATATTATTAAAAAAAGAAAAACCAAACTCGATTATATTGCACTTGATTACATCACTACCGCTTATTTTGTTATATTTATTTAAGTTTAAATCAAATTTTATATTAAGAATTTCAGGGTATCCAAAACTTCATAAGTTTAGAAAATTTTTATGGAAAATAAATAATAAAAAATTAAAGTCAATTACTTGTCCAAGTAAAGAGCTTATGTATAAATTAAAAAAAAAAAAAATTTTTGATGAAAAAAAATTATTTTACTTACCTGATGCAATAATTAGTTTAGAAGAATTTTCAAAGAAGGAAAGTAAAATTAATACTAATTTAGATTTTATAAAAAATAAAAAAGTTTTTTTAGCAGCAGGCAGGCTAACAAGGCAAAAAAATTTTTCTTATTTAATAAGTGAATTTAATAATTTTATAAAGATAAATAAAGATTTTATTTTAATTATTTTAGGAGAAGGGGAAGAAAAAAATTTATTATTAAAAATAATAAAAGAAAAAAAATTAGAAGAATCTGTTTTTCTACTTGGATACAAAAGAGAGATTTATAATATAATGCAAAGAAGTTCTGCATTTATTTTAAGTTCTCTTTGGGAAGAGATGGGTTTTGTAATTGTAGAATCAGCAATGAATAATTTATATGTAATTTCAAGTGATTGTCCAAATGGGCCAACAGAATTTTTAAATAATGGTTCAAATGGAATTTTATTTTCTAATAATTTGCCCAACGCATTATTTGAAAGTTTAAAAAAATTTTCAGATTCTAAATCAGAAAAAATATTTAAAGACAAAGTAAAACTTAAAAAAAATTCAAAAAAATTTACTAAATTTAGGCATTTTTTAAAATTAGTTAATATTCTTGAGATTTAGCATCAATAGATTTAACTAATTGAAAATATTTTTCTAAATTTGTTTTATAGTCGAATCTGTATAAAGCTTTAGTTGATTTTTTTAGCAACTTTTTACAAGTTGCTTTATTTTTATTAAAATAAATTATTTGTTTTGCAAGTTGAGTATAATTACCAATCTTAAATAACAACCCTCCCTTCCCGTTTATCAATATTTCTTTAGGACCAGTTCTACAATTACTAGAAATAATAAATTTTTTTAAAACTAATGCTTCAAGCAAAACATTTGGCAAACCTTCGTATTTAGAAGAAAGTATAAATAAATCTGATTGTTTTATCAAAGGAAATGGATTTTCTACAAAATCCATTATTTTAACTTTTTTTGTCAAATTATTAAGTCTAATAAAATTTAATAATTCTTCTTTTAAGATTCCTCTTCCAACTATTATCATTTCAAAATTAATTTTTTTTTTAATAATATTTAGAGCTTTTAATATTGTAATTTGATCTTTTTGATTAGTTAGCCTACCAATATTCAATATTTTAAGTTTATTATTAGTAAAAATTTTTTTTGATTTTGACTTTGATTTTTTAATAATTTCAGAAAAATTTAATGGATTATATATACAGTCAGATTCTAAACTTAATTCCTTTTTCAAATTTTTTTTAAACTCAACACTATTGACTATTATCTTATCAGAAAGATTTAAAAAAAATTTAAATAGAAATCTTTTTAAAATATTATTTGACCAACCTATTGGTGCTGTATTTGATCTAGTTATGACCTTGACGAAAAAAATTTTACAAACAATTACGCAGTAAATATTTGCCTGGAATGCAAAAACTATAACTTTTCTGTCTTTCAAAAATAACTTAATTAAAAGAAATATAGAAAGGATATACTTCATTTTTCTTCCAAAGTTATCCCAAAAATTTGAATTTAAAGTTATAAAATTTACAGATTTATGAAATTTTTTTTTGTATTTTTTTGATATTGAAATTAGGTACAGATTTTTAATTTTTGTAGCTAAATGATTTGTTACAATAAATAGATTTTTTTCAACTCCCCCACCTTCTATTGAAGGCATAAAAATAATAATTTTTTTTTTTAAAGTTTTTTTTTTTATATTTTGGCCCATTTAATTACTGAGTTAACGATTTTACTAAAAGATATTTTTGGGGCTATATTATGATTTGATTTTATTTTATTAATATTTGCTTTAGTTACAAACAATTCTTTATTATTTATATTTTCAATTTTATAATCTATTTTTTTTCTTACTTTTTTTTCTATTTGATTTAATAAATCTATTAAACTATGAGATTTTCCAGTTCCAACATTTAATAATACAAACTTTTGTTTAAATTTTGACTTTGAAAAAAAACAAATTATTTTAACAACATCTAAAATATGAACATAGTCTCTTTCAGGAAAGTAATTTATATTTTGTTCTTTTTTAGAAAATAACTTTATTTTTTTTTTATTTTTTAATGATAACGCAATTATTGGAAAAATTCTTAAATTTTGATTATTCTTTAATTTAAAATTAAACTCTTTAATATATCCAGCAACATTAAATAATCTTAATATAATAAGTTGACTAAATTTAAAACTATTTTTTTTTTTTAAATATTTTTCTATTACTAATTTTGTTTTTCCGTAATGATTTTTTGGTTTTGTTAAGTTTGATTCTTTAAAACTTATATTATTTTTTTTTTCATAATAAACATTTGACGATGATAAAAAAACAAATTTTTTTATTTTTGCTTTTCTACAAGTATTAATAAATTTTTTTGTTTTATAAATATTGTTTTTTGTATAAATTTTTTTCTTCTTTTCAGATTCTACAGGAAAAGAATACGCAGCTGCATGTATAACAGTATCAATTTTTTTTTTTACAATAATATTAAAAACTTTTTTACTATCACCAATATCAACTTGACTGAATTTTTTTTTTATATTTTTTTTTGATCCTCTTGAAAGGTTATCTATAGAATGATATCTAATCTTTAATTTATCTAAGTGATGGCATATATGTGATCCAATATATCCAGCAGAACCTGTAACTAAAATCATAAGTTAAATAATTAGAAATTTCTATACTTTATAAATTCATTTTAATAAATTAAAAAATACTAATTATAAATTATTAAAATATCTAAAATTACAAAATTTAACTGGTAATTTGTAACAAAATAATGATTCTATTGATTTAATAAGAATTTTTTAAATTTATACATATAATAAGACTTTATATTTAGGCAAATAATGATTTCAGTAATTTTAACTTATTACAAAAAAAAACAATTTATCAAAAGATGTTTAGACTCAATAATTAATCAAACTTATAAAAATTTTGAAACCATACTTGTATATGATGATGATAACAAAGATGATCTAAAATATATTAAAAAAATTTCTACGAAAATTCCAAAATTAAAGATTATTGTTAATAAAAAAAATATTGGAGTAGCAAAATCAAGAAATATTGCTTTAAAAAAATCTAAAGGAGATTATATCGCATTTTTAGATTGTGATGATTATTGGCAAAAAAATAAATTAAAAGATCAGATTAAAATTATGAAAATTAAAAATTTATTGTTTTCCCACACCTCTTACTTAATAGTTAATGAAAAAGATAAAAAAATAGGAAAATCAATAGCTAAAAAAAGTCTAAACTATAATGATCTTTTAAAGTCATGTGATATTGGCCTATCCACAGTAATTTTTCATAAAAAACTCTTAAAAATTGCTTATTTCCCAATTATTAAAACTAAAGAGGATTATGCATTATGGCTGTCTTTTGCTAGAAATAATATACATATAGCCGGTATTAATAAATATTATTCAAGTTGGAGAAAAAATAATAATTCACTATCATCAAACTTAATTTTAAAATTTGTTAATGGATTTAAAGTTTATTATAAGTATGAAAGAAAAAATTTTATTTTATCTTTATTGTTAACAGCTAGGTTGGCAGTTTATTATTTGAATAAAAAATGCACACAAATTATAAATTTGAATAAATGAAAAAAAGAAAAAAAGCACTTATTACTGGTATAACTGGACAGGATGGATCTTATTTAGCAGAGCTTCTTTTAAAAAAAAATTATATTGTTCATGGAATAAAAAGAAAATCGTCTTCATTTAATACAGAAAGAGTGGATCATCTTTATATCGATCCACACTATTCAACTAATTTTTATCTTCATTATGGAGACCTTACGGATTCGAATAGTGTATTTAATTTAATATCAAAAATTAAACCTGATGAAATTTATAATTTAGGAGCTCAGAGCCATGTAGGAGTTTCTTTTGAAAATCCAGAGTATACATCTGAAGTTACAGGTCTCGGTACATTAAGAGTATTAGAGGCAATGAGATTTTTAAATTTAAAAAAATGTAAATTTTATCAGGCAAGTACATCTGAATTATTTGGAAAAACATTTGGAAGAAAAACATTTGATGAAAAATCCATATTTTATCCTCAGTCACCATATGGGGCATCAAAGTTATATGCACATTGGATTACACAAATATATAGAGATTCATATAACATGTTTGCTTGCAACGGAATATTATTTAATCATGAAAGTCCAAGAAGAGGAGAAACCTTTGTAACAAAAAAAATTACAAGATTTTTAACAAGATATATTTTAGGTTTAGAAAATCTTTTATATTTGGGAAATATTAATGCAAAAAGAGACTGGGGCCATGCAAAGGATTATGTAGAAATGCAATGGAGAATTTTACAACAAAAAAAACCAGAGGATTATATAATTGCAACAGGAAAAGCATATAGCGTAAAACAATTTATAAACGAAGCCTGTAAATATTTAAAAATCAAAATCCTTTGGACTGGAAAAGGTAAAAATGAAAAATGTTACCATATAGCGAATGGTAAGAAAAAAATATTTATTAAAGTTGATAAAAAATATTTTAGACCTTTAGATATTAATTATTTAAGAGGAAACCCTAAAAGAGCATATAAAAAGCTAAAATTTAAACCAAAATACAATTTTTATAAGTTGATTAAAACAATGATAGATCATGATTTAGATGAAGCAAAAAAGGAAAAAATTCTTATCGAAAATCAATGATAAAAAAAAATGCAAAAATTTATATTGCTGGCCATAACGGAATGGTTGGATCAGCTGTAACAAGAAAATTGAAAGAAAAAGGATATAAAAAATTATTAACCATTGATAGAAAAAAATTAGATCTTATTAATCAGCAAAAAACTTTTAATTTTTTAAAAAAAAATAAACCAGATTTAGTTATTTTAGCAGCCGCTAGAGTAGGTGGCATAATTTCCAACTCTATAAATAAAGACAAGTTTCTTTATGAAAATCTGCAGATTCAAAATAATATCATTCACGGATCCTATTTAGCTGGAGTGAAAAATCTTTTTTTTCTTGGATCAAGTTGTATCTATCCTAAACATTGTAAGCAGCCTATGAAAGAAAAATACTTACTTTCTGGTCCATTGGAAGAAAGTAATGATGCTTATTCTATTGCAAAAATAGCGGGATTAAAAATGTGTGAAAATTATAATAAATTTTTAAAATTAAATTATAAAAGTTTTATGCCACCAAATATGTATGGGCCTAAAGATAACTATGATCTTAAAAATTCACATTTTTACCCAGCTTTACTGAGTAAAATATATAATGCAAAGATAAAAAAAAAATCCTTTTTAGAAGTTTGGGGGAGTGGAAAGGCAAGAAGGGAATTAATGTTTGTTGAAGATTTTGCGAAAGCAATAATTTTTTTTATGAATAAAAAAATTAAAGAACCTTTTATAAATATTGGAATTGGAAAAGATCACACAATTAATTGGTATGCAAATTTTATAATGAAAAAATTAAATGTTAGATTAAAAATTCGTTACGATAAATCAAAACCTGACGGCATGCCAAAAAAATGTTTAGATATTAAATTGGCAAAAAAATATGGATGGAAGCCAGGTAATGATTTTAATAAGTCCTTTGATATAACTTTTAATGATTTTTTAAAACAAAATAATAAAAAATTTAAAAAAAATCATATATTTTAGAAATTATAATGAACCAATTGATTAATATTTTTATTATTATATCAATCAGTGTTTTTATTAATTATTTATTTTCAAAATATAATATTCTTATAGATGATGTAAAAAAATCTATTCATAAAAGTAATATGAATTCGATAAAAAAAATTCCTTTAAGTGGAGGGATAATATTTTTGATTTCATTTTCTTTAATAAATTTTAATTTACAACTTATAAATTTCTTTTTATTTTTGATGCTTTCCATAGGAATATTTTCAGATGCCAATACAATATCATCTCCTTTAAAAAGATTATTTTTACAAATTATTGTAGTAATTTTATTCATAGTATTTACTGGAACAAATGTTGAAAAAACTAATTTAGAATACTTAGATATTTTTTTAGAAAATTATATTTTTAGTATTTTTTTTACAAGCTTTTGTTTTTTAGTTTTAATAAATGGTTCAAATTTTATTGATGGAATTAACTCTTTGGTATTAGGCTACTTCATTTCAGTACTAATTGTACTAATTTATATTGCCAATATCTTCAATTTAAATCTAGATTATAATTTAACAATCAACTTAGTTTCCATTTTATTTGTAATGTTTTTATTTAATTTATTTGAAAAAAACTTTTTAGGTGATGCAGGTTCTTACTGTATTTCTTTTTTAATTGGATATTTATGCATAAATTTTGCAATTCAAAATTCCAACGTATCGCCATTTTTTATTATATTAATTTTATGGTATCCAGCATGGGAGAATTTATTTTCAATCATAAGAAGATTAAAAAAGAATATTATAACCACAGAACCTGATAAAATGCATCTTCATCATATAATATTTTTATTTTTAAAAAAAAAAATTAATATAAAAAAAATATATTTAAATTCTTTAACAGGGCTATTAATAAATATATTTAACTTAATAATTTTCTTTATTGGATCTAAATTCTATAACCAAACAAATATATTGGTTATGCTTACATTATTTGCTGTTTTAACCTATATAGTTGTTTATAAATTTCTTAGTTATAAATAATTAAAAACTAATTATGAAATATTTAGTAAATATCGAAGCTGGTATATTTTAATGGAGTATTTTTCAGTCTTTAAACATTATATATTAAAACTCCTTTATTTAATTTTTTTGTCAAAAAAAAAAAAAATTAGAATAATTAAAAGAGACAATATAATTTGGAAGATCAATATCAACGATGTTATTGGAAGTAGTTTATTTTTTTTTGGCTATTTCGAAAAAAAAAATATTAATTTTTTTAAAAACTATATTTCAAAAAATACATGCTTAATTGATATCGGAGCGAATATTGGTGCTTTTGCTATACCTTTTTATTTTGCTTATAAGAAAAAGATTTCAAAAGTATATACAATTGAGCCTGATAAAAAAAATTATTCTTTATTAAAAGAAAATTTAAAATTAAATAAAATTGAAAATAAAATAAAAACTCTTAATTATTTAATATCTTATAAAAATAAAGTTAATAGAGTTTATAGTCACTATCCAATTTTACCGGATTCGAAAAAAGGCAAGCTATTCTTTAGAGAAGGTAATGTAGATAAAGTTAGAAAAAGAAGTTTAGATGAATTAATTTTTAGAAAAAAAATTAATTATATTTTAAAAATTGATGTAGATGGAAATGAATACCATGTTATCAATGGTGCACAAAAATTTATTAAAAAATTTAAACCATTAATTTTAATCGAAATATCAAAGTCTCTAATTTCAAAACTACAATTTGAATCTTTAATAGATATTTTAGAAAAATATAATTATAAAATAATAATTTTTAGATATTTTAAATTGTCTCCAAAAATTTTAAAATTTGATCCAAGAAATCTTGGAATAGATTATTTTTTTGTACATAAAAATTATAAAAAAAAAAATTAAAAAAATTATTTTTTTCTAAATTTAATTAAATTAAAATATTCCATTAAAATAATCCATCCATCACGCAATGCATTAACTTTTTTTTTACCAGCAATTCTTTTTCTTTCGTATGAAGGTATGCATAAATATTTATGATTATGGAATTTTACCAATATTGGTATTTCAACACAAATTCCAAAACTTTTATTTGATAAACCTAAATTTTTAGCTAGATTTGTTTTTCCACAAATATATGTAAATAAAATGTCTGATATATTTAATTTATATAAAAAATTTCCAAGAAAAGTAAATAAAAAATTTCCTAAAGATGTAACCCATGTATCATCTTCACTTCCAGAATTTTGCATATATCTAGAAGCGAATATAAAATCTTCTCCTTTTTCTAATCTATTTAGCATTTCTTTTAAATCTTTTGGATCAAAGGACCCGTCAGCATTAAAAATACAAAAATATTTTGTATTTACACTATTAATTCCTTCAATTAATGCATTTCCATAGCCAGTAACTTTCTGATCTATTATATTACATTTAAAATTTTCAATTGATTTAATTGTACCTGTGTCAGATGGGTCAACAATAATTGTTTTATTGCAATCAAATTTTTCTAGCTCAGATAATACACTGGGTAGAGACTCAGATTCATTTTTTGCTGGTATAATTAATGTTAATTCTCTCATAATATTTATCTAACGAGTTGTTACAATTATTTTAATTGCAGAGTAAGCTTTTTCATTTATTTATTTATTTTGGTAAGTTAACAGTATATTTTAATTTGTCATGATATTACTTCCAACTTTTTTAGTTATAATTACTTTTTCAGTAATAGGATATGGAATAATTTATAGCTATATTTGTGATAAAGAATATTTAAATCAAAATATTGGAGTTATAGGACTTGTAGGATGTTTTTTCTTAATTTTTATATCTTATCTAACAAATATTTTTTTAAGCCATAACTACCTTCACAATATAGTACTTTTAACAGTAGGTTTATTAACTTTTATTACTCATTTTTATTTAAAAAAAGGTTATAAGAATTTTTTTAAAAAACAGAAAATATCTTTACTGATATTTATTGCTTTGTTGATTGGGATATTTTTACATAAATCTCATGATGATTTTCCTTACTATCATCTTCCATACACTGTAAATTTGGTTGAAAATAAACTTCTATATGGACTTGGAAATTTTAATCATGGTTTTAGAACACCATCCTCTTTATTCTATTTAAATTCAGTATTTTATTTACCTATAATAAATTATTTTTCTTTTCATTACGGTGCATTTATTATTATGTTTTTTTCAAACATAATCCTTGTTTTAAATATTATTAAAATTTCAAAAAATAATTTTATAAAGTTTTTGTCCTTATTCTTTTTTATATTTATAAATATTGTTTTTTATAGATTTGCCGAACATGGAACAGATCGATCTGGACAAATAATAGTTTTATTACTAACTATTTATTCATTAAAAATTATTAATGAAAAAAAATTAAATAATTTTGATTTAAGTTTTATTTTATTACTTTTGGCAATTATTTTTACATTAAAAACTTATTTTTTAATCTATATTATTATACTTATACCTATTTATTTTAAATTTAAATCTCAATTAAAAATAAAAAAATTATTCTACAATAAACAAATGTTTATATTAATTTTAACTGGTATTTTTGTATTACATGTAAATTTCGCAAATACCGGTTGTTTAATTTATCCAATAAAAAAATTGTGTTTTTCTAAATTTAGCTGGGCTATGAGCGAACATGAAATAAATAGAATGAGTAAACATTTTGAGGTTTGGTCAAAAGCTGGGCATACACCAAATTCAAGAGTAGAAAATCCTGAAGAGTATATAAAAGGAATTAATTGGGTTGGTGGGTGGCTTGAAAATTATTTTTTTAATAAAGTTTCTGATACTTTATTAGGAACAATTGCAATTATTTTTGTTGTATATTTATTTTTTTTAAAAAATAAATGGATTTCAACAAAAGAAATAAAGTTTTCTTATTTAAATTTATATATTCCAATTTTTGTAATATTTTTGTATTGGTTTTTTTATCATCCAGCCTTAAGATATGGAGGTTTTTGCTTATTAGCTATACTAATGTTTATGCCAATAAGTAATTTTTTATCTAAAAAAAAATTAAATATTAGTGATAATAGAAAATTTGTAATTCTAATTATAATTGGTCTGTTGATATTTAATGTTAGAAATATAAACAGAATTGAAAAAGAAATTACCATATATAACTATAATATATTAGACAATGCATACTATTTTTTACCTAAAGAAAGCTATAAAGAAGTTCAACTAGAAGAGAATATAATATTAAATAAACCAGTTCGAGGAGGATGTTGGGATATTAAATCTCCCTGTACTCATAGACCTGCAATAGAGGTAAAAAAGAAATTTAATTATTTAATTTATTTTAATACAGAAAAATGAATAAAATTTTACAATTTTTATTAAATATTGTTGATATGAAACATAAAATAAATATTTATAAAAATTTACAAAAAATATTTAATAAAGAAATTAATACAGTTTTTGACATTGGTGGTCATAAGGGGGAGACATCATTGGACTTATTAAAAAGATTTAAAATTAAAAAAATATTTATTTTCGAACCAGTTTTGGAAAGCTTTAAAAAAATGTCCAATAACTTGATAAAATATCAAGATAAATGCGAAATAAATGAATTTAATTTTGCACTAGGTGAAGAAACTAAGGAAATTTTAATAAACAAAACAATTGAGAGCTCATCTTCAACAATAAATCAAATAAATACACAATCAAACTACTATAAAAGAAAAAATAAAATATTAAAATTTTTCTTTAAAAATAAAAATTTTCAATCAAAAGAAAAAATTAAAATAAAAAAAGCTTCAGATTTTTTTGATGAATATTCTTTTTTATCAATAGATTTAATGAAAATAGACACCGAGGGTTACGAATATTTTATACTAAATGATTTAGATGAAAAAATTAAAAAAATTAAAGTAATTTATTTTGAACATCATTATGATTTTATGATAATTAAAAACTATAAATTTTCACAAATGCATTCATTATTGAATAAAAATGGATTTATAAAATTTTATAAATCCAGAATGCCTTTTAGAAAAACTTTTGATTATATATACGTAAATAAAGAATTTTTTAATGACAAAATTTAGCATTATAGTTAATTCACATAATCAAAATAATTATTTAGAAAGATGTATACTTTCAATATTAAATCAAGATACGAAAGAAAGTTTTGAAATAATTGTATCTGACACCTCTGATAAAAAATATTATGAGTTGAAAGAAAAGTATAAGGAATACAAAAATATTAAGTTTCTTTTTTTAGAAAGCTCATATCAATATCCAACTCAAGATCAATTATTTAAAATTGAGTCAGCTTTAAAATATTGCAAAGGAGAATATATTTGCTTAATTGATGGAGATGATTTTTTTTCAAAAAAAAAATTATATTTTATAAGTAAAGAATTAATTAATTATAAATATAGCTGTATACAAGATTCACCTATGATTTATGACGAATCATCAAAAAAATCAAAAAAATTAATTAGTTTAAGTAAATATTATAAAAATTTATATATATACAAGAAAGTAGTTAATAGTTGGCCACTAGTACATTCAACAAGTTGTTTAACAATTAAAAGAGAGGTTGTTGTAAATTTTTTTAAACAAACTAAACCATTTGATTGTAAATATTTAGCAATTGATATTTTAATTGCAATATATTGTCAGATTTTTTATGATTTTAAAAGTTTGAATTCATATCTTACTTATAAAAGCTTAGGCATAAAAAATTTAGATAAAACATTTAGCAAAATTATTAGTAAAAATTATTGGTATAGACGTAAAGAACAGCACAAATATTATATAAATTTATCTAAAAAAAAAAATATATTTAAAGGAATTGATTATTATTTAACAAATATTATGTGTTATTTTCTTAAAATAATTAATTAATTCTTTAAAATAAATTATTTATTTGATTATTTTAATTAAAAAACTAAACATGGCTTCAACCAATAAAATTTTATAGTGAAAAAGAGATATATAGTAGTAACCGGTGGTGCGGGCTTTGTAGGCTCTAACTTAATTGAATATTTTTTAAATAAAACAAAACTAAATATTATCAGTATTGATAATTATTCAAGTGGCAGTAAATATAATCACTTCAAAAGTAAAAGAATTATTTACCTAAATAAAAATACAGAAGATATTAAAATAGTATTAAAAAAATATAAAAAAAATATTAATTCTCTTTTTCATTTTGGAGAATTTTCTAGGATTTATCAAAGCTTTAAAAAATTTGATCAATGTTTTCAGTCAAATTCTATTGGTACAAGAGAGGTATTTAAATTTTGTCTGGATAATAAAATAAAAATAATTTATTCCGCAACGTCAGCAAGCATTGGAAATAATGGGAAAGATAAAAACTTATCTCCTTACGCATTTACTAAATCAAAAAATCTTGAACTTTTAGAGAACTTAAAAAAATGGTTTGGTTTAAAGTATGAAGTTGTTTATTTTTATAATGTATATGGACCTAGACATATTAGAAATGGAGAAATGGCAACAGTAATAGGTATATTTGAAAAGTTGTATGAAAACAATAAAGCACTAACTGTTGTTAGGCCAGGAACTCAAACTAGAAGATTTACTCACGTCAAAGATACTGTTGAGGTGTGCTACGAAGCATGGAAAAAAAATAAATGTCGTCACTATAGTATTTCAAATAAAAAAAGTTACTCTATAGTTCAAGTAGCAAAGTTATTTAGTTCTAAAATAAAATATTTACCAGTCAGATCTGGAGAAAGATATGCTTCTGCTTTAGCTAATTTATCATTTTCTAATAAAGTTCATAAGTGCTATGGTAAGATACAATTAAAAGATTATGTTAAATCATTTATTAAAAAACAAATTAAAAAATGAATAGAAATCAAAAGTTTGGATTATTATTTTTTATAATTTTTTTATGTTTAAGTTTTTTCCCTTTTCAGTTAACTATTTCTTTTAGTTATATTTTTTTTTCAATAGCTATTTTTTTTGTAATTATAACCATTCTTAATTTAAAATTATTAAGATTTTTAAGGAATGTTTGGATAAAACTTGGAGAGTATTTAGGACATATTATTTCACCAATTGTAATGGGAATTGTTTTTTTTTTAATCATTACCCCAATTGGCTTAGTGTTAAAATTAATTGGAAAAGATCTGTTAAGATTAAAATTTGATAAAAAAAATAATTCATATTGGATAAAAAGAGATAAGGATATTAACTCAATGAAAAAACAATATTAATGATAGATTTTTTTAAAGAATTTTTAGAATTTTTATTTGCTAGAAAGAAATATTGGCTTTTTCCAATATTGCTTATTCTTGCATTGTTTGGTTTTTTAATAGTATTAAGTCAAGGCTCAGTAATTGCGCCATTTATTTATACAATATTTTAGTGACAAATATATTAGGAATATCTGCATTTTATCACGATAGTGCTGCAACACTTTTAACCGATGGAGAAATTATTGCTGCTGCTCAAGAAGAAAGATTTACAAGAGTAAAACACGATTCAAGCTATCCTTATAATGCTGTAGAATTTGTATTACAAAAAGGCAATATCAAGCTTAATGAAGTTGATTATATAGTTTTTTATGAAAAACCTTTTTTAAAATTTGAGAGGTTGCTTGAAACATATTTGGCATTTGCCCCTAGAGGATTTAAATCTTTTTCTATGTCAATGCCAATTTGGCTAAGAGAAAAACTTTTCCAGAAAAAATATTTATTTGATAAGTTAAAAATGCATGATCTTAAATTTTCTTCTATAGATAAAATACATTTTTCTGAACATCATTTTAGTCATGCAGCTAGTGCATTTTATCCTTCTCCTTTCAAAGATGCTGCTATTTTAACTTTGGATGGAGTAGGAGAATGGGCTACAACTACACTTGCGATTGGTAATGATAATAAATTAAAAATATTAAAAGAAATGCACTTTCCTCATTCTATTGGGTTGCTTTATTCAGCATTTACTTATTACCTTGGATTTAAAGTAAATAGTGGAGAGTATAAAGTTATGGGACTAGCTCCTTACGGCTCTCCAAAATATGAAGAATTGATATTAAAAAATTTAGTTCACTTAAAAAATGATGGAACTTTTAGATTGAACTTAAAATATTTTAATTATGCGACTGGTTTAACAATGATCAATAAAAATTTTATTAAACTATTTGGCAAAGAAGCAAGAGACTCAAAACAAAATAATATTGAAAAATTTCATATGGATATAGCTGCGTCCATCCAAAAAGTTACAGAAAAAATTGTTATAAATTTAGTTAATTCTATAAAAAAAGAAAATTATAGTAATAATTTATGTTTGGCAGGAGGCGTTGCTTTAAATTGTGTGGCAAATGGAAAAATTCTAAAGTCAAGATCTTTTAAAAATATATGGATTCAACCTGCTGCAGGAGATGCCGGAGGTTCACTTGGGGCTGCAATAGGATTTTGGCATAAAGAGTTAAAAAAAGATAGAAAAATCAAAAATGATGATAGTATGAAAGGATCCTATTTAGGTCCTTCGTATTCAAACTCAGAAGTTGAAAATACTTTAAAAAACATTGGAGCAAAGTATCATTTTTTAGATGACATGCCTTTAATAGAAAGAGTCTCTAAATATTTAATTGAACAAAAAATCATAGGTTGGTTTCAAGGGAGAATGGAATTTGGACCTAGAGCTTTAGGATCAAGATCAATAATTGCTGATCCCAGGTCAGAAGATATGCAAAAAAAATTGAATCTAAAAATTAAATTTAGAGAAAGTTTTAGACCATTTGCTCCAGCAATTATAATTGATAAGCTTAAAGATTGGTTTGAGATAGATGTCCCTAGTCCATATATGCTAATGGTTTCTGAGATTAAACAAGATAAAAGAATTAATATAAAAGATGATCAAAAAAAATTATTTGGTATAGATTTGCTAAAGGTTAAAAGATCTATAGTTCCAGCTGTGACCCATGTAGATTATTCCGCCAGAATACAAACAGTAGATAGCAAAACTAATAAAAAATTTTATAATTTATTAGCTAAGTTTAATGAATTATCAGAATGCCCAATTTTAGTTAACACTTCATTTAATATTAGAGGTGAGCCAATAGTTTGTTCAGTTGAAGATGCTTTTAATTGTTTTATGGGAACAAATATTGATATTCTTGTATGCGAAAATTTTCTTTTATTAAAGAATGAACAATTGCAAGCTTCGAACATCGATTACAAAGATAAATTCAAATTAGATTGATTTAATATTTATCAGTATTTAAGCCAGTTAAATCTTAAATAATTAAAGTTTACAAAAACAAAAATTTCTATATAAGATTTCTGCCTGGTGATTATTGCGAAAGGGTAATACCCGATCCCATTCCGAACTCGGAAGTCAAGCCTTTCTGCGCCGATGGTACTTTGTCTTAAGACATGGAAGAGTAGGACGTTGCCAGGCTAAAACTTTAAATTATTTATGAAAATAGCTAGCTCACTTAAATCCTTAAAAAAAAGAGATCTTAACTCAAAATTAGTCAGAAGAAGAGGTAGGCTATATATAATTAATAAAAAAAATCCAAAGTTTAAAGCTAGACAAAAATAGATTTTTTTATTTATGATAATTGGTTCAATATCAGAAAATAAGGAAATAGAAAAACGAATTTCTATAACTCCTGATATCGCAAAAAAATATATTACTAGTGGTTTCCAAATTTTACTGGAAGATGGTTATGGCTCTCATTTAGGCATTTCAGATAACCAATTTTTAAATGAAGGTTGTAAAATTGAAAAAAAAGAAAATATTCTGAGACAATCAGATGTAGTTTTACAATTAAAACTACCAGAAGAAAAAAACTTAGAATTCTTTCAGGAAAATAAAATTCTCGTTGGAAGTTTCAATTCTAATCAAAATTTAGAAAAAATAGCAAAATTTAAATCCAAAAAAACATCCATTTTTTCTCTAGAACTTCTTCCAAGAATTACACGTGCACAGTCAATGGATATTCTTTCTTCACAAGCAAACTTGGCTGGATATAAAGCTGTTGTTGACTCTTTTGCAGAATTTAAAAAGGCAATTCCAATGATGATGACTGCAGCAGGAACTATATCAGCTGCAAAAGTATTAGTAATAGGTGCTGGAGTTGCTGGACTTCAAGCTATAGCGACTGCTAAAAGAATGGGGGCAATAGTATTTGCTACTGATGTAAGAACAGCATCAAAAGAGCAAGTCGAAAGCCTTGGTGGAAAATTCTTAGTAGTTGAAGGTTCTGAAAATTTAGAAACCGAAGGTGGTTATGCAAAAGAAGCTTCAGAAGAATTTAAAAAAAAACAAGAAAACCTTTTAGCACAAACTTTAAAAAAAACTGATATAGTTATTTGTACTGCACTTATTCCAGGAAAAAAAGCTCCATTGATTATAAATGAAAAAATGATTGAAGATATGCAGCCAGGGTCAGTAATTTATGATTTAGCTGCTTCTCAAGGTGGAAACGCAGCATACACAAAAGTAGACGAAATTGTTGAAAAAAATGGAGTTACAATACTTGGTGAAAAAAATATTTTAAATAAGCTTCCTATATCTGCGTCAAATTTATATGCAAAAAATTTATTTAATTTTATTTTAAATCTTTATGATAAGAAAAATAATAAAATAAATATTAATTTA
>CEUZ01111374.1_pt1 | contig 57665 bp, 54 predicted proteins | sample 361511 | NCBI WGS metagenome assembly CEUZ01 (sample SAMEA2622822, study PRJEB7988) | marine metagenome | biome: marine biome (ENVO:00000447); feature: surface water layer (ENVO:00002042); material: "saline water (ENVO:00002010), including plankton (ENVO:xxxxxxxx)" | depth 5 m
GTGATCAAAATAAATGACGAAGTTGGATTTAGACCTGGATTGGAACCCATTAAGAATCTTTGGGATCAAGGAAAAGTCGCGATTATTCAAGGAATAGGATATCCGAATCCTAATCGATCTCATTTCAGGTCTATGGATATTTGGCATACTGCTTTACCAGATGAGATTGGACAGGAAGGTTGGTTAGGTCAGGTTATACGTGAACTTGATCCAGATTCTGAAAACGTGCTAAAAGGAGTGAATTTTGGTAGGGGGCTTCCGAGGGCGTTAAGTGCTAAAGATGTTTCAGTTGCTTCAGTTGGTAATTTAGACACGTACGGTTTGTTTCCTGATATGAAGGATGAAACTCTTAGAAAATATGCTGTAGATACATTCGCCCAAATGTATGGTGCAGATTTAGGTGTAGACTCAGTCATCGACTTTTTGGGACAAACAGGCTTGGATGCTATGAAGGGTGCAGATATACTTAAAACAGCTCCTGAAAAATATAGGTCAAATGTTGAATATGCTTCGAATCAGATAGCTAGTGATCTCAGAAGTGCAGCACAGGTTATGTTTGCTGACCTTGGTACACAGGTTTATTATGCGTCTCACGGTGGATATGATTCACATTCGGGTGAACTCGCTACCCATGCTAGTCTTTGGGGAGAGTTAGCACCAGCAATAGGAGACTTCGTTGATGACGTGGAACAACATGGATACGGTGATGACTCAATCGTTTTGGTATTTACTGAATTTGGGAGAAGGATAAAAGATAACGGCTCTGGAACAGATCATGGATCTGGAGGAGTTGCTTTTCTAATAGGTAACTCTGTGAAAGGTGGTTTATATGGTGATTACCCGTCATTGTCGCCTGAAGCACAACTTGAGGGAGATTTACATTTTAATAACGATTTTAGAATAACATATACATCCATACTTGAAGATTGGTTCCGTATGAATGCAGCTCCAATAGTTAACGGTACATTCGAGAAGTTTGATTTATTTAGAAACTAGGTGATTTTTTCGAATCATGATTGATGATTGGTCATTAAAGTGGATTGATGCTCATGTGCATATTTGGACACAGGATGTTAACAGATATCCTGCCTCAGGTTTCGACGTTTCTACTTTAGAACCTAAAGAATTTACCCCCGAATGGTTGTTTCGTTACTGTAGACCTTTTCAAGTGGGGAAAATAGTATTGGTTCAGTCTGTATATAGTACTGACAATAGCTATATGCTAGATTCAGCGCGAAGATATCCAGGTATTTTTTCAGTAGTTGGTATGATAGATCATGATACTGCAAATATCGAAGAAAAAATGTATGAGGATAAAAAGGCAGGTGTTAGAGCTTATAGAGTCATTTTACCAATGGGGAATTCAGAGGGTTTTCTTGATGATATTGGATATAAACGGATGTTCAAAATAGCAGCTGGTACCGATCAGGCAATTTGTTTGCTATCTTATCCAGATGGACTATCTGAGATTAATCGGATCTGTAAGGATTATGAAGATACAATAATTGTTATTGATCACATGGCAAGAATCGGAGAAGGCAATGAGATTTTGGATGAACATATAGATCTTTTGTGCAATTTGTCTAGATACCCAAACGTATATGTCAAGCTTTCAAGATTCCATGCTCTTGGTAACCGTCATGAAGAACACGAAGATTTACTACCTCTTATCAACAGGGTAATTGAAACTTTTGGACAAGATAGAGTTATGTGGGGAAGCGATTCTCCATATCAAGTCGTTGAAGAAAGCTACTCTAATTCAATTAACCTTGTACGCTATAATTTAGGATTGTCAGACAGTGAACTGTCTGCTGTTTTATCTGATACTGCAAATAAGGTATTTTTTAATTAATTTCCCATGTATAGACATGATTGCGATTTCGGATTCACGATTTTATCCATTTTTTAGATAATATAGGATAGTCTTGACTCATAGACAACAGATTGCTGTTTTCGATTTTTGCAAATAGGCCTGTGGCTTTTGCGGCAACGATGCCGTTCTTCAATTCTATCCATCCTTCAGTTTCCCACAACCCATGTTTTGAGGATTTCTTCTTACCATACGCAGTGATTTCTGTGTTAATAGGAATGGGTTTTAAGTAACGGACTTCTAGTTTAGCTGTCACGGTCCACCTGTTTTCGAGTACAGAAACTCTACTCATAACTTCATCAAGTACTGTATAAATTATTCCTCCGTGTATATATCCAGGGAAACCTTGATTTTCAGGTTGAGCTGAGTAAGTAGTTTTTACTTTGTTATCATGTTTAGTAAATTTAAGTTGAAGGCCTGATGAATTTCTAGGTCCACAAGCAAAGCATAATCCGTAATCGGTATTGTCATTTAGAGGGACATTATTTTGATTCAAATTTCTATGCCTGCCTAATTTATTAAAAAGGGAAGAATTTTAGTTATATTTAATCAATATTTTCGCCAAGTGTTCCACCAGGATAATTGGTAGGGTGTTCTTTTCACATAAGTAAAACAGTGTATATTACCAGTCCATCTATGGTAATTATCCCAACTGTCAATCGATTGAGGAATCCCAGGTATAAGATCAACAAAATTCTTTCTCATTATATTTTCGCCTGCATGATTTTTGGGACCGTAGTTTTTCCCGAAGAAAATATATTTTCCAGCAGTTTGTATATTTGTTAGTGCAGGTGCAAAAGGAAAGACTTGTTCTATAGAATTGGTTTTCGAATCAAAGGTTCCCATAAGTAGATCTGGGACTCGTATAACATCGATCTTTTCATCTATAGATTTGGAAATTGTAGAGACGACCATATTAATTTTCTTTTCGGCAGCGAAATTTAGTTGATGTAGCAATAGGTCTGTCTGGATTTCATATGCACTAATTATTGCTGGGATTTCACTGCCTATTGTATCAAGCCAGAAACGCGTATTGTTTGCTAAAACATATTGACTTGTATGATCGGGTATTTCAAACCATTTTACTCTTGGTGGCTCACTTATGCTGTCTATTTGTCCATTTACAGAAGTAGCTGATTTTTTCGGTCCATCGTATCCCTTGTCGGCTATTTTAGTTGGGGTATTCCACACCTTATCAATGGACAACCATCCCGGGCCTGCAGCTGCAATTCTAGCTACCTGTCCAGCTCCTGTTCCAGCATATATCCTAATGTATTTTGCATATTCCCAAATTGGTTTTGTAAAGTCGGTATTTTCACTGTCGACTAATATGGTGTCACTACTATGTGAAGATGCGGCTAAATGAATGCCTGTACTGACTTTTCCATCTGCAAAAAATACCGCGTTCTCGTCGAGTTCATCAATTATGGTTTTAGCGCCTATAGGGTCGGGTGCAATGATAGTCCATTTTTTATTATCAGGTATTATAGAAATAATTTCATCGACATGCCCAACTCTTAGCCAGCCAGTTTCTATAGTGAAAGGTGATTGTAATTCCTGGTCTTTTAAAAAATGTAAAAGTTTTTGACTTATAGTGTTTCCAACTACTATACGACCCAAAGGCCAAGATTTTGTTGGAGGGATAACCTCTATATTCCCACCAAAATCTCCTGCGTTTAGGCCATCATGAATTTGAAAATTTTCGAATCTGAATAGGCCTGTATTTGGCCCGATAAGGTTTGATTTAGGCCATGTTGGAGTGTCATCTTCAATTTTTTCGGTTGTTAATTTCGAACGTGGAAGACGTAAAACGATATGAGTTTTTGGTTTCCCTGGCGCATGGGTATATCCTATTTCAATATGGTCCTGAGTCCACTGGTCGCCGCCAGTATAGTATGAATTCAAGGATACAGTGTCTTGAAGTGATAATCTGAAGTCTTCTAGACTTTGGCTTTTACCCCATATTTGCAATGCTTGTTGTGTGTTTGGTAATAATATCAATGGAGCTACTTTAAGCTGAACTCGGTCAAACCCCAGGCTAACATTACCTGGACCGGTGGCTGATAACTCTAATTCCAGAATACCATCGTATCCATCCTGGAAAGTTCCTCCATAAGCTTGAGATTGGGTATTGCGAAAGAAAAGACCTTCGATACCTAAAGTGGTATTAAATTTTCCAATAATAAGGTCTGTTATATTACTGTATTCTTCTTGTTCGCCTGGGCCTCCCCAAAAAGATTTTTCACCTGGTTCTATTTTTTGAAACACATGAACTCCTCTAATTTGATCGAGTTCAGGAGTTCTTAGAGTTACTGAAGTAAGGTCTTCCGGGTTAATACCATTAACACGAATAACAAGTTCAGTAATATCGAGGCTATCTTTTAAGCCGTTAATATAGAAATCTTCGCTTATAGGATAACCACCTTCGTCAAAGTCTATGCTATCTGGATTTCGTTTGTGGTCGGCTGAGTCATTGTCATAATTAACCATGAAAATAGCACCACGTTGGTCTGTCCAATGGTCTTCTTTGTATTCATCCATAGTGTTATCAATAATCCCATCCCTATCACTGTCCACATCAAGATCGAGTTCAATGATCGAAAGATTTATATCGTCATGTGTTTTTCCCAATACAGATTGCATATTTAGCCTTAATACTACTTCTCTAGAATGTGCAGTTGTTTCTAACCCTTCGATAAACAATTTATCCGGGATATGCTTGGCGTCAAAAATATAGGGTATATAAATTTGTTCCGTTTTCTCTGGATCCAGCCAAATCCTGATTTTTTCACCCCCAGATAGTGCAGATAGTTTTAGGGAAGATGAATCTGGTATTGGGTCTGCTTTTATATTGATTTCTTTCACACTAGATTGATTGCTGTTAAGGGACAAAAATCCACCAACTGTTTCTTCTTCTTGTTCTTCTGTTCCGACGATATCGAGGTCAATGTCTATAACCATAATTTCTAAGGATTCTTTTGCCATTTCTCCTGTTGGCAACGAATATTTTAGAGTAAGAATTGAGCCGCCTTTTGAAATGGCAGTCAATGAAGTTGGACCTTCTTCTGTGGTGTCTATTCGGAGAACTTCAGGGTTGCTTGATTGCCAATCGCATTTTCCTCCGGATGGTCCCACGTGGGATTTCAGAATTTCAGTATCATCGATATTAAAAATTCTTGTTTCGAGATTAATCTGCGCAACTAGTCCGGACTGGATTGTATTGTCAGTTACTTTATCTATACAGGAGATATTGGTTTGTAAATTCTTAACCGAAGAGATACAGGAATTTCCAAAAGCGATTATTGAAAAAATCAGGAATAGTTTAATCAATATACGGATCATTTTCTGTATGCTAACACATAGTAAATAATATACTTGTTAGTCTTTGGTTAGATTTAATTTTCAACATACTTTATACGGGGATCGACGATAGCCAATAGGATATCTGAAATCAATGTTCCAATCACGGTCAGGATTCCTAGCATCAGGATAATTGGTCCAGCAGTATAGGTGTCCTCTTGTTGGATTGCATCTAACAGTACTGGCCCTAAGGTAGGTAGACTAAGTACTACTGATACTATTACACTTCCTCCAACCAAAGATGGGAGTAGATACCCAACAGTACTAACCATCGGATTAATTGCAATTCGTACTGGATACTTTAATATAAGACGCCATTTCACGACTCCTTTTGCAGTCGCTGTCACTACATACGGTCTTGAAAGTTCATCTAATAGGTTATTACGCATAACCCTAATCAATCCTGCAGTGCCCGATGTTCCTAGTACAATAGCTGGTATCCATAGATGATCTATAAGATCTAAAGCCTTAGCAATGCTCCATGGAGCATTTATAAAATCAGCAGAAAACAGGCCTCCAACATTCATGTCAAAATATGCGAATGCGATGTACATTAACACAAGGCCCAGCAGGAAGTCGGGTACCGCTAGACCAGAAAAGCCAATAAAAGTGAAAACGTAGTCTCCTAGTGACTGTTGTCTTACTGCCGAGTATATGCCTATAGGTATAGAGAAAATCCAAGTTACCAAGATAGTAAACCCGGTTAGTACTATCGTTGTGAAAAGTCGGTCTCCTATAATTTCTTTAACTGGTCTTTGGTTACCTAGGCCTCCGTAAGGAACCATGGTTTGCCCTAAATCTCCTTGTAATAGAGCCCAAACCCATTTCGAATAACGTACATATTTAGGTTGATCAAGACCTAATCGGAGACGAAGTTCTACCAACATCTCCTTTGCTACCATTTCAGTATGAGTTCGAGTTGCACGATCATACATCCGGTCAATAGTATCGCCTGGAGGCAATTCAATTATGATGAATGCGGCTATAGATATTATCCACACTGTGAAAAAGGATAGTATTAGACGCCGAACCACATATCTTGCCAATGTGAACCCTCAATTACGGATTAGACCAAGTTTATATATAAGATTGGCTTAACTGTCAACATTATGGTGCATTCAAATAATATTCCGCTGATATAGTGTTTGTAATAGGATGGGCAGTTTTGAATTTTGGGTAACAATATTATTCATTTTGGATAATTTATCCAAAATCCGGTTTTAGTGCCATGGTTACGAAAATTATTTATACTTTTGGTATAGCCGATTGCTTGACTATTTCCCCTGCTTTTATCACGGTATCAACATTATGTAATGATTGGATTGATTTAGAAGCGTTCCCTTTTACTATCACAATATCTGCCCTTTTACCTAATTGAAGCGTGCCAGTTGTTTTTGATATTCCAAGACAATTTGCCGATGTACTGGTGCCACTTTGGATAGCTTGTATTGGTGATAATCCTAGTTTTTCAACCATGAAAGTAGGCACCCAAGCGTAATCGCCAAATCCGACATAATTCATACCTGAATCGAGTCCGGTAACTAGCTTGACACCACGATCCCACATATCACGTAAATTTTCATAGAATGTGTCTCGATCACCGAGTAAGTTTGTATCATTAGAGAGCTCAGATAAGTTAGGGTCTCTTTGTTGCCGGAGGGAAATTGTTGCTATGGTGGGATCAACGTATAAACCTTTTTCGGCTATCATATCTGCTATACGCGGTTCATATTGATAAACTTTATCTGGGTCATGTGAGAGCCACGTGGCATGTATCAAGTTGTTAATACCAGATTCTGCTGAGGATTTAATACCGGAGGTTGCATGGCAATGGGCTGCGACAGGTATCCCTAAGCGTCCAGCCTCTTCTACAACGGTCTGTAAGATTTTAAGTGAATATTGTGGCATTAACGGATTGGTACGAGGTGTGAATCTTCCACCGGTGGCCATGATTTTTATCCAATTCATTCCAAGTTTTACTTGAGATCTCAGTGCTGTAATTACTTGGTCAAGTGTATCGGCTTCAGTACCAAACATATGGCAATGTCCACCAGTCGTTGTAATAGGTGTTCCTGCTATCAATAAATGAGGACCAGGGATGATGTTATTCGATATAGCGTTTCTAATTGATAAAGCTATATTATTTTGACTTCCAAGATCCCTCATAGTTGTTACTCCAGATAATAGAGCGGTACGAACTGCCTGGGTTGCCCTAATTAAAAGAGTTTCATCAGAATCATTAGCCAGGTCTTCGAACGCAGTTGACTTTGAACTACAATGGATGTGTGAATGCATTTCTATAAATCCAGGCAAAATAGTTCCCCCGGGTACGTCAATTACCTTTATGTCTGTACTGGATTCTATAGAATACGAATCGGATATAGCGGTAATCTTTCCATTTTCTATAAGTACTGAATAGTTTTGCTTAGCAGGTGATCCTGTGCCGTCCACCAGGGTTTCTGATTTCAGGAGAAGTTTCAAAATTTTTATGCCTCCAAGTTGGATTCCAAAGATTTGATATATACGTTCATATTTAGTGAACTATACCATTTCTAGTTAGAGACAGGGTTAATGTTTTATAGTTACTTAATCTTAGTTAGTGTATTCTAGATACGTTTTTAGTTTGACTAGATATCAAAGTGATTCTAAAATTTATAAAATGCCTTTGAAAGGTAATTATGAATAATTTAAGTTTGTCACCGTCCATTGTTATAAACCAACTTCATAAAAATGAAGTTACACACGTTGTTTGGTTACCTGACAGTGAAACGAATTTCATGTATGAAAATATGGTAGGAGACGATTCTTTAGATATTGTCCCGATTTGCAGAGAAGGGGAAGGATTGCCTATTGCATTAGGACTTTGGATTGGTGGAAAGAAGCCTGTAGTAATGATACAGAATACAGGTCTGTTTGAGTCTGGAGATTCAATTAGAGGATTAGGTATAGATTTGGACATCCCAATGGTTATGATGATTGGATACAGAGGATGGACGAGGCACGGAGAAATTACTGATTCTGCAGCTATTTATACTGAGCCGATTCTTTGTGCTTGGGGGATAAAACATTATCTGATTGAAAGTGACAAAGATGCCGATAAGATAACAGATGCTTTTAGCGAAGCGTATGATAAGAATACTTTAGTTGCGTGTTTAATGGGATCAGAATATTCTTGATTGAATTCTATCGTTAACATGTCTTGTTGTTATAAATTTTCTTATATCAAATCTCTATTAGATTCTAATTCGGAAACTTTATTAAGCCTCCTAATGTGACGTTCTTTTCCAGAGAATTTGGCTTTTATGAAATTCGAAGCTAATTCTAATGCAAGATTTTTTTCAACTACAAGGGCGCCTATACATAATACATTCATATCATCATGCTCTACTCCTTGATGCGCTGAGTAAATGTCATGACATATGCTGGCGCGTATCCCAACTATTTTATTAGCTGCAATACTCGCACCAACTCCACTACCACATACTAATATTCCTCTATCGGATTCTTGAGAAGATACTTGTTTTCCTACAGCTTTTGCAAAATCAGGGTAATCGTCATCGGGATCTAAAGTATGGGCACCTACATCTACTATGCTATGACCCATAGATTCTATTTTTTCATAAAGGTAGTTTTTCAAGTCATATCCAGCGTGATCAGCTCCTATTGCAATACGCATAATAAACCTACCTATGTTTGTTTTAGTAACTGCAGTGTAAAATTGGATAGGGTACTCGTCAACTTATGGGGCAATTTTAGAAGGTAAAATAATAGATAGTTTGTTTCAGATAATGTAACAGGTGGGTTATTTGTAATTGTATTCACGTTTTAAATTTTAGAAGCTATTTTTAAAGATTTCAAACTTTTGATCAGGTTATTGTTATGACTTTACCAGGCTACCAAGTTGATAGTAGAGTTTGGATGAACAGGGCTCAGCTTGAATATGAGTTGATTAAGATTAAAGAATCTCCATTGTACCAACAAACCATTTATTTTACTCCAGATTCTTACTTATCAAGTCTGGGTGATACTAGAGCGATAACTATGGTGAATCAGGTCCCCAATTTTAGAACTGGGGTCGCGCTATTTTATGGGTGCGAATCAGGTCTTGCAATACTGCCACCGTTTCCTATTAGATCCAATCAGGAGTGTGATTTTGTATACATAGACCCACTGTTGAGTATTGTGAGAGATACCATGACTGTTGGAGTGATTTTGCTTCGGCTAGGGATGTATGCTGTGGGCGTTATAAAAGGCGCTGAATTGCTAGTGTCTAAAACAGGTACGAGATATGTAAAGAATAGACACAGGAAAGGTGGTTCATCACAAAGACGGTTTGAACGGAATAGGGAAAGATGGATTAAAGATCTTTTTGAGAAAGTATGTTCAGTAACTGAAGACGTCTTTAGACCTCATAATTCTGAGATTGATTATTTTGTCATGGGAGGAGAAAAACATACTTTATCTGGTTTCTTGGAGCAGTGTAATTATATAAACCAGACTGGTATACAAATACTTGGGCGACGAGTAGATGTGAAAAAACCAGATAGGAATAGTTTGAATGGGGTACATAAGGAAATTTTAAAAACCTTAGTCATAAAATTTGTAAAAACAGAAACATAATTTGCTTTTATAATATGTGCCAAGGGAATAAATAATACTAATCTTATTGTGCAGTATAACCACCATCAATAGCTAAAGAAGTTCCCGTGACGTATGACGACTCATCGGATGCAAGATAGAGAGCAGCACATGCCACCTCTTCAGCTTTCCCTAGCCTACCTATAGGATGTAGATTTTCTAACTGACTCTTGATTTTTGGATCTTCTATTAAAGACTTAGTTAGATCTGTTTCTATAAATCCAGGACATAGACAATTAACACGGATATTGTATTTGGCAAAATCAATTGCCATGTTCTTGGTTAATTGAATTATTCCTCCTTTTGAAGGTGGATATGGATTATTCCCTCCTCCTATACCCATCGGATAACCTACTATTCCCATGATCGACGCTAAATTAACTATTGAACCTCCACCAGATGCTTTCATTTTTTCAACAGCGTGAGTAGAGACCAAATATGTACCTTTTAAGTTTACTTCTATTACACGGTCCCATATTTCATCTTGATTAGCTGAATTTGAAAAAGCGTTTCGAGAAGTTATCCCAGCACTATTTACGACTATATCTATTTTGCCTAAGTCTTTAATAGATTGATTTATTAATTCATTAGTAAATTTACTGCTTGAAATATCTCCAGCTAAACTGGTCGTTTTAATTCTATAATCTTTTAAATTATTGAGGGTTGATTGAAGACGAGTTGTTGATATGTCAGAGATGGCAAGATTAGATCCATTTTCAGCAAAAAGTATCGCTGTCGATAGTCCAATGCCTGATCCTGCACCGGTTATAAGAGAGACTTTATTCTTTAATCTCATGTTTTAGTGGATGCTAAAATTTATGTGAATTCTGGTAGTTTAACAATCATACATGAACTGTCTATTTTGATTTCTAGTACAAATTCTGATGTAGCGGGGATTAGGAGTTCAGATTTTTTACTATCGCTTACAACATAAACATCATTACTGCCTGTTTCTAATATGTCAGTTATTTTGCCAATATGATCACCGGTTTCAGTCAATACTTGGAGTCCAATTATTTGATAGTGGTAATAGGATCCTGAGGGAGGCAGGGGGATTTGATCTGGAGTCACAGTAATGAATAAACCTTTCAGAGATTCGGCTGTGTCACGATCATTTGCTATATCTAGCTTCACAAGTAGGTTAGTTTTCAATTTCTTGATCGTTTGTATTGTAGCTATATGATGCCCAACTGATATTTTTTCACCTTTGATAAACCGGTTTGGATTATCTGTGTATGGGGATAATCTAATCGCACCGGATAACCCATGTGCTCCGATGATACGTCCCACTAAGATTTTTCGAGGATTTAATTGCGAATGCTTTGGAGTTTTTGAGGAATTCAGAGTTTTTGCAGGTTTTTCAGACTATTTCTAAGTTTGCACGAACACCTTCTTTTACAGCTGCGACTCTGATCAGTGTTCGTATCGATTCGGCTACTCTTCCCTGTCTACCTATAACTTTGCCTTTGTCATCGGGTGAAACTTTAAGTTGCAGAAGAACTCGACCTTCTTCATCTGTTTCAGTCACCTTGACTTCATCTGGATGTGAAGCTATTGACTTTACAATATACTCTACCAAATCTTTCATCATCAAGAGGTTTTCTCCTCTGTCGCTGTAGTACTCAATATTCGCGAAACTGATTCGCTTGCGGTTGCTCCATTCTTTATCCAATAATTCGCTCTGTCTTCATCAACCTTTATAGTTTCAGGTTCAGTTCTTGGATTGTAATGTCCTATTTGTTCAATAAAACTTCCATCCCTAGCTGCCCTTGAGTCCGCTACTACTATTCTGTAGGAAGGCTGTTTCCTAGCTCCAACTCTTCTTAATCTAATTCGTAACATTCATACTCCCAAAATTAGTCTATATTATAATAAGATTTTATGTTGAACTAGCACCTGTGTCAACGAGAAAAAGGTAAAAGATTGTTTTAAATACTTGATTGGACACAGGCACCTACTGTGCTCTTACGTGATATACTCACAATGTAAATTCCCCTATCTTGAATGATATTTCTGTATCACCGTTAGATAAATAGGGAACTTTGACCGTTAATTTCGTTTAGACAAGTTTTGTAGAGTGATTTATTTACGATGAAAGGTGTAAGTAAAAATGAAGCTAGTGTTTTTGGATGATGTACCTGGTGTAGCGCATGGTGGAGATGTAAAGAATGTAAAAAATGGTTTTGCTAGGAATTATTTAATACCTAAAAATTTAGCAATACCTGCTACTAGAGACGCACTTGAAAGGATCGAAAGGTTAAAGGACCAAGCTACTACTAAAAGACTAAAAACTCTTACAGATATGAAGGAACTTGCTGCTCAAATGAGTGGTACTCGTGTAGATATTGGGATGCGATCTGGGGCGAGTGGTCGGCTTTATGGATCAGTTACTAATACCGTTATAGCTGAGAAATTAGAATCACTTACCAGTCAACAGGTTGACCGTAGAGTAATTCAAATTCCAGAATCTATTAGGGAGACGGGATTATATCAAGTCAGCATTAGAGTGCATCCGGAGGTTACAACTGATGTAAGTTTATTGGTTTATCCCATCAATATGACTCCGGACGAATATTTGGCTGAATTGGAGTCTAAAGAATCTGAAGATGACCAAGATGCATCGGATGATGGTCCAGTCACAACATCTGATGTTGAGGAATCTGCAGATGAAATTACTCCTGAGGTTTTGGAAGACGGTGAAAAGGAAACGGATTAACCTAATAATTACTGAATGTAACTTGATAATTAGTTAAGAATATAAGGCTACCTTTTTCCAGATTAGTATTACATGAAAATCATCTTTGTCATATAAAGATTTATCAAGATTTTTTGTATTCATTGATTATAGTTATAGATGTTAGATTTATTGGCCACTATTAATGTATTGATTGGGTAGTAAAAAGAATCAGAGAGTCGATTATCTGTTGAATGTTTTATAGCTTAAAGAGGGACTCACTTGTATGCAGATCGGTTACTTCCACATGATCCAGATGCTGAAGAGGCAGTTATAGGATCAATTCTGGTAGATCCAGAATCAATAAGCAAGGTTACTCACTTTCTTAAGGGTACTGACTTTTATGTCGCTAGGAACAGATGGTGTTTTGACGCATGTATAGCTTTGTTCGAGAGGGACGAGGCGATAAACCAAGTTTCTATTGCTCATGAGCTATCGACTATAGGACACTTAGAGGATGTAGGAGGCACCGCCTATTTGGCTCATGCTGTTCAGGCAACGCCTACTTCTGTTCATCTTGAACATTATGGAAGGATTGTTCAAAGAACATCTGTTATGCGCCAATTGATTTCTGCTGCCGGTGATATATCTTCAATAGGATACGACGGGGACTCCGATGTCGAAAGAGCTCTGGATCAGGCAGAAGAAATACTTTTTCGTGTTAGATCGGGTAGAGGAACACGAGACTTTATGCATATCCGGGATATTCTCGATGTGTATATGGAAGATACAGCTGCTCTGGAAAGTGACGAAGGTAGGAGTTTAGCCCCAATACCTACAGGATTTGCTAAGCTAGACGAACTTTTAGGTAATGGGTTGCAAAGATCAGATATGGTTGTAGTAGCTGCTAGACCAAGTTTAGGGAAGAGTACGTTGGCTTTCAATATTGCAAGGCATGCAGCTCAACAAGGATCGAGTGTAGGGATTTTTAGTCTTGAGATGAGTGCTGAACAGATAGCCATAAGACTTCTTTCAGGTGAAGCAAACGTAGATAGTCATAGACTTAGGATCGGCCTACTGAGTGATCAAGAGGAGAATCGAGTTTTTGATTCGATAGGATTACTTTCTGAATTACAAATATATATTGATGATACTCCGATCCAGGGTATTGTGGAAATGCGAGGTAAAACTAGGCGTCTTCAAGCAGAACGTGGTCTCGATTTATTGATCGTTGACTATTTACAATTAATGTCATCTAGTGGGAGAAGTTCGGATAATCGTGTACAGGAAATGGGTGAATTTTCTAGGTCATTAAAGGGTATAGCCAGAGATCTTGACGTACCTGTAATAGCCTGTTCTCAGCTTAGTAGAGCACCTGAGCAACGTCCTTCACATCGACCTATTCTTTCAGATTTAAGAGAAAGTGGAAGTATTGAACAGGATGCAGACGTGGTTGCATTTATATATCGCGAAGATGTATATACAAATCGAGAGGATTGGGAACGTGGTCATCCCATGGACCCGTATCCTGAAAATGTAGCGGAACTTATAGTTGCAAAGCACCGTAATGGCCCTACGGGTACTGTCCCACTATATTTTAGAAAGGATGTAGTTCGGTTTGAAAATCTTGATCAATCAGTTACTTAGAAGGATAAAGGAATAATGGGTTTCTCTGGATTTCCATCTAAGGTTAAGTTTACGCCTGTGCCTAATCAAGTATTCAATCAAATTTTGGAGCCAATCCAGGATTTATCGGAATTGAAGTGTACACTCCGTATAATTTGGTTATTACATCTAAAAAAAGATTACCCAAAGTATATTTCACACGCTGAATTGCTCGCAGATGGGGTACTTGCAAGGGGGCTATCTGACGGTATAAGCGTAGATCAGTCTATAGTAGAAAAAGCGATAGACTTGGTTGTAAAAAGGGGTACTATTATCAAGCTTAGTAAAGGAAAAGCTGATTCTACTACAACTATTTATTTCTTAAATACAGAGACTCATCGGAAACAAATTGAACAATTTAATCTTGATGAAATCGATACGAATGATCCAGCACCTTTCTCTGGTCCTATGAAGAAACCTAACATATATACTCTGTATGAGGACAACATAGGAATGCTCAATCCGATGATAGCCGAGGAACTTAAAGAAGCTGAATCACGATTTCCACAACAATGGATCGAAGATGCCGTACGTGAGTCAGTTAAAGGCAACAAAAGAAACTGGCGATATATATTTAGCATACTTGAACGATGGGAAAGTGAAGGAAGAGACGATGGAAGATTTAGGCGAGATACTAAAACGGTTGGCTATAAAGAATTCTTCCGTAGATAGACCTTTTACAGGTACACCAGAGGATAATGGTGATATCGAACAATGTAAAAGTTGTGGTGGCCGTGGTTGGTTAGTAAAAGAAGTCCCAGTAGGACATCCTGAATTTGGACAGGTAGACGCTTGTGGATGTCAAAAACAAGACATGGAACAAGACCAATATTCCCGATTACTCACCTACAGTAATTTGGGCAGTCTAGCAAAGTTTACCTTTACAAGCATTGAATCGATAGGAGATCAAACTTCAGATAATGATGAATCTTTTCAAAGCGCTTTAGAAGTTGCTAGGGAGTATAGTGCAGATGTGTCTGGATGGTTGGTATTGATTGGTCCAAATGGATCAGGAAAAACTAGATTAGCCGCATCTATTGCCAATTCTTGTCTTGATGACGGGCAAGTTGTGTTTTTTGCTCATGTTCCTGATTTATTGGATCACCTCAGGGCGTCATTCGATCCAGCTAGTGAAATGGGATACAGCGTATTCTTTGAGCAGGTTAAAACCGCTCCTGTACTTATTTTGGATGGGCTAGGTAATCATAGTACAACTTCATGGGCAGAAGAAAAACTAGGACAAATCATAAATCATAGATATAACGCAGAACTGCCTACTGTGATAACTACAGCGACATTGTTAGAGTCTCTAGATCCGTATATTTCTTCTAGGATTAGATCCACAGGTTTGAGTAGAATTGTTGAACTACATTCTAATGAAGAAAAATCATCAATCCAGCTTGGTAGCATAGATCATGGAATGGTGAGGCGTATGACATTGGAGAATTTTAATATAGAAGGTAATGCGTCGAGCTTGAAAGAACAGGAAAGTCTTGGGGCAGCATTTCGCGCAGCGGAAGCTTTCGCGAATGATCCTGATGGATGGCTCATACTTTCAGGGCAAACCGGTGTGGGTAAGACGCATCTTGCAGTAGCTATTGCAGGTACACAGATTTCAAATAATCGTCAGGTTCTATTCGCTTTCGTGCCTGAATTGATGGATTATCTTAGAGATACCTTTAATCCTAGAAGTCAAGTAAGTTATGACAATTTGTTTGAAGAAGTTAAAAATACTCCGATCTTGATCCTAGATGATTTAGGTAAGGAACAGCGTAGTGACTGGGCTGTAGAAAAACTATATCAAATCATTGTACACAGGCATAACGTACAGCTTCCGACAGTGATTACAAGTATGATGGATTTCAGTGATGAGCTTGATCCAATAACTTCTCGAGTGCAAGATCCATCTATTTCAGTACTAATACGGATAGAAGCCCATGATTATAGAAATAAGCAACGCAGACGAGGTAGGAGTAGATCAAAATCCAAATAATGGTAGTTTTGATAAACCACTAATGAGCTTTGTAGTGAATTCTAAAATATGCACTTTTTGTAACATTATTGAAGGAAAACTTCCAGGCCGTATCAGGTTTCAGAGTAAAGATATTGTTGTTTTTGACAACCATTTGGACTGGGTACCTTTAATGTTATTAGTAAGTCCTGTTAGACACATGACTCAGGCAGAAATGTGGATGGATAACAATTTAATGGGTCAAGTAGCTTTAATCGCAGCAAAAATGGGTCAGGAATATGCTCCAGAAGGATTTCGACTTTTGTCTAATTTTGGTGGACATGCTTTGCAAACTCAAGATCATGCACATTTACATATTTTGGGTGGCGAAAATCTGGGGTTCTATTTAGAATCTAAAAAACTTATTCAGTAATTGTTTGTCTGGGTTATGGATATTGTAATAACATATGGTTTTATTAATTTCTACTAAAGTAAATGGTTAAATATTTACTGTCCGATACCTATTTAATTTTGGGACTGAACTATATGTCAGTTAAGGAGTTATTAGAATGTTTATAGACAAAAGAGTTAAGAATTCAGTGGACCTTTACAATCGCGCGGATGAGTTGATACCTGGCAAGACACAGCTTGTTAGTCGCAGGGCTAGTCAATTTGCTGAAGGTGTTAGCCCTATATATGCCAGCCATGCAAAGGGTTCTAGGTTTACTGATGTTGACGGCAATGAGTATATTGATTGGGTTAATTGTGTTAGTGCTGTAATTTTAGGTCACGCCGAAGAATCTATTGATAATGCAGTGAAAAAGCAGATAGACAAGGGGAGTCTCTATTCAGTTAACAGTCCTACAGAAATTGAATTGGCAGAGCTATTGATAAAAACGATCCCTAGTGCAGAAATGGTCAGATACTGTAAAGGAGGCGGTGAAGCCTGTACAGTTGCAGTCAAGATCGCTCGCGGTACTACTGGCAGGGATAAAATTCTATTTTCCGGTTATCATGGTTGGCATGATTGGTACCAGTCCGTAAATTATTTGGCGGATCCAGATACTGGAGAATACCCTATGACCGGAATAGAACCAATTGGCGTTCCTAAGGTTTTAGCAGGGACGGCTTTACCCTTTAATTATGGAGATCTGGATGATTTAGAGACATTATTTAAAGAGAATAAAGGTGATGTAGCAGCTGTTATGATGGAGCCTTTAAGATCGGATATACCTCCGGAAGGTTATTTAGAAGGTGTCAAAAAAATATGCCATGCGAATAAAGCTTTACTCATATTTGATGAGGTTTCATGTGGATGGCGTACTAGAATAGGAGGCATCCAGGAGTATACTGGTGTTATTCCTGATATTTCTGTTTTTGCTAAATCAATGTCCAATGGGTATCCGATGGGTGTGGTAGTTGGCTCTGAAGATGCTATGGAGTTAGCAGGTCGGATGTTCATTTCCAGTTCTTATTGGAGTGACAATATAGGCCTAGCGGCATCTTTGGCAACTATTAAGGAACTTAAAAGTCGTGATTCAGTGGATAAATTTGAAGTTCTTGGTGAAAAAATGCGGGACGCAATAACAGGTGCTGTTGATTCAGTAGGTGTTCCTGCAAATGTCTCAGGCTGGCATTATCGAAGTGCTATAAATTTTGAGTTGCCAGAAGAAACGCTGCGCCCCAAAATAAACACCTTGTTTATACAAGAAATGGCTAGAAGAGGAATACATACCGGGACTAGCTTCATGCCAACTTTGGCGCACTCGGATGAAGATATAAAATTAACTGCGGATGCAATTGAAGATACTTTAAGAGTAGTTATGAGGGCCCTTGATGGGGAACTTGATGATCTTTTGGATGTAGATCCCAAGAGAGAACCTTTTAGGAGATTTGTCAACTAACCGTGATTGGATGGGAAAGTGGCTATTGATTTTGGTATAGCTACGTTATTGTCCTGTTATTCGTCTCAGTATTCTCTGCACACCATTGATACCTTGTATGTTCCCTGCTTTTGTATGTAACTCAAGAGCCTGTTGAAGATCATCAATAGCTAGTCTTGTGTTACCCAGTTCTAAATGTATAGCAGCTCTATTAGTATAGGCAGGCGGGAAAGTTGATTTAAGCTCAATCGATTTGTTCAAATCATTAAGAGCAGATTCATACTGTTTTTCGTTGAAATATGCTACAGCTCGATAGTTATAAGCTCTAGCCAAATCTGGCAATACCCGAAGTACAAGGTCAAAGGCTGTTATTGCTTTTTTGTACTGAGCTGCGTTAAGTAGTTGAACGGCTTTTGTATAGTCGAAAAGTACGTCCGGAGGTTTACTTGTTGGTTCAACCTTTGCAGTAGGTACAGGTGTTTCGGTCGGTTTAGGCGTCGGGATTGGAGTTGGTTTAGATATTGTTGGTGTCGGCTGAGATGGGGGATTTGGTTCAACTGGCTCGGAGTCAACTGAGCATGAAGAAACAAACAATACGATCATTAATGAGTATGGTATTAATTTAATCAGGTTTTTCATAATATTTAGTTACTAGGATAACATGGAAATAATTCTATAATACTGAATGAATTTCATAGTGTTATTATTGACTAATAAATAAAGCAATTAATTTTATAAATCATAGGAGATTTAATGTGATAAGAAGTCTTGGAGGGAAAAAGCCCCGGATCCACCACTCAGCTTTTATAAGTGAAGCAGCCTATTTGATTGGAGATATAGAGATTGGTGAAGGTTCGAGTGTTTGGCCTGGAGTTGTTATAAGGGCTGATGCAGGCAGTATAACGATAGGTAAACAAACCTGCATACAAGACAATTCGGTTTTGCACGGAGATTCAGATGTTGTAATTGGAAATAATGTTGTTATAGGGCATAGGGTACTATGTCATGCGAAAAATGTGGGTAGTCGTTCTTTAATCGGAAATGGTGCAACAATAAATGATGGCGTTGATGTTGGCGAAGATAGCTTAATAGCCTCTGGAGCAATGGTTATAGAAAACATGATTATCCCTTCAGGGTCAATGGTAGTAGGTGTTCCTGCCAAAATAAGGGGAGATTTGAAACAAAGACACATAGATTTGATTAAATCTACTTCTCAAGAGTATGTTAAGAAAAGTAAACTTTATTTGTCTGAGTCTGATTTGAGTACACAACTGTATGATTGATTAGATTCATTGGGGATCGAATATCAAGGATAGTTTGGATTGGCGAGAGCTAAGCTTGTGGAATGGAAGTGTAGAGTTATAGTAATTCCCATTACCATGTTACATGGAATACTACCAGGTGATTCTCAATGTTTTAAGCATCTTATGTTCGATCATTTGGATAACCTTAAGCATCGCTAGTGATTTGGGTTTCGAATCAATATTTATGAATGGCGAATAGGAAACAGCCCATGTATAGATAGTCCTGTTATGTTTGATTTTGAACAATTTATAATAAGCAATTAGCTACATTCGTTCAGGTACTGACATCCCCATTAAAATTAGGCAACGCGATAGTGTAATTTTAACTGCATCAACTAGTTTTAGCCTGGCCAGCGTAATTTCTATTTCATCAACATTGTTGGAAACCACTCTACATTGCTGATAGAAGGTGTGAAAAAATTGTGACAGTTCAAGTGCATAATGGGGTAGTTGTTGTGGCTCCAATGTTTGAACAATACTGTCGAGTATTTCTGGAAAAGTAATCATTTTACGTATCAAGTCAAGTTCAGAGCTATGATTTAATAGATTCACATCACCGTGGTTGAATTTCAAACCTTGTTCAGAAGCTAGTCTAAGTATTCCAGCTATCCTCGCATGAGCATACTGGATGTAGTAAACAGGATTTTCATCCGATTGTTCTTTGGCTAGATTTAGATCGAATTCCATTTGAGACCCAGGTGATTTTGATAGGAAGAAGTAACGGCAGGCATCTTTGCCAACTTCTTCTACCAATTGTCGTAGAGTTACGAATTGGCCTGTTCGTTTTGAAGCTCTGACCAATTCATTTCCACGTTTTAAAGTAACTAGTTGGTATATCAGTAAATCTATACGATTTTGATCAACTTTTAAAGCCTGGGTGAAAGCTTTCATAAATCTGACATGCCCTTGATGGTCAGCACCAAGGATGTCAATCACCCGGTCAAAATTACGTTCATAGAATTTATTGTAATGGTAGGCCATGTCCGTGGCGAAATAGGTTGGAGTACCGGTTCGACGGATAACTACTTTATCTTCATCATCTCCAAACATGGAAGAGCGAAACCAGGTAGCATCATCTTTTTTTAAGAGGTATCCCTGCTCTTTTAAGAGATTAAGTATTGTTTCAAATTGGCCGTTTTCAAAAAGACTTTTTTCGCTAAACCAAAAATCATATACTACTCCCAAAGATTTCATATCTTCTTTAATACCTTCAATCATCCGGCTTAACCCTAGAATACCTATTTCCGTTTCGGCTGTATTTCGGTCGAGATCAAAAAACTTTTTACCATGTTCAGTTTTTATCTCTTTGGCCAGATCAATCATGTATTGTCCCTGATAGCTATTTTCCGGCATTTCTTCTTTTTCACCAAAAAGTTCTCTATATCTGGATAGGAGACTTATATTGAAGATATCTATCTGGGTTCCAGCGTCATTAAGATAGTATTCCTTTTCTACCTTATATCCTACCGCCTTGAAAATGTTCGCTAATGTACTTCCCACTACAGCTCCTCTGGCGTGTCCGACGTGTACCGGTCCAGTTGGATTGACGCTGACGAATTCGATTTGTACTGATGTGCTCTGTACAGATTCTTGGAATCCAAATGATGTACCTAAGTTCCGGATAATATCTATCTGATTGGAAATCCAGTGTTCGCTTATAAAAAAGTTTATAAATCCAGGAGGTACTATCCGAATCTTGGAAACTGGATACGTGACTGGTAAATTGTTTGCAACTGCTTCAGCTATATCTATGGGATTCATTTTGAGATGGCGGGCAATTTTGAGAGGAATACTGGAAGAAAAATCTCCATGTTCGGATGCTTTATTGGGACGCTCAATTAGGTCCTGACCCAGTAGGTGTGGTGGTATTTTTTCAAACCCAGGTATTTCTCCTAGGGCTGATATTACCATCTCTTGTATTTCACGTTTTATGTCCATAGTTTATTGCAAGGTATCCCAAGCTGTATATTACGCCAAAGCGATATTACAAGGATATATTGAACCATAAATCTTTATCAAATAAATAAACCAATAGATTTGAATGTTTCAAGGCACACGTAGTCGGTTATTTTGTAACAGATTTAGATAACGTGTATTCGTATATCATTATCGTCTTGAGGCGGCGACAGTATCTCACCAATAATGGAGGCGGTTGATATTCTTTTTGAAGTTAGTTCTTCAATTAAGATGTCTGACTTTCTTGGGTCTACGCACATAAGTAATCCACCAGAAGTTTGTGCATCATTTAGGAGAAGTTTTATTTCGTTAGATATCAGATTTGTCCATACTACTTGATTTTTCGTAGACTTAAAATTATTTACAGTTCCACCAGGAACAAGACCTTTTTGTGTCATATCAAAAACCCCTGGTAATAACGGAATATTTTTTGACGATAGTTGAGCAGATACATTACTTGTCTTTAATAGATTTAGAAGGTGACCGATCAGGCCAAATCCAGTAATATCTATACATGCATTGACTCCAATTTTTACCATAGCTTTGGCAGCTTTATCGTTCAGGGTTTTCATATGATTAACGGCTATATTGAATTCTTTTTCAGTAGATTTACCTTGTTGTGCTGCTGTTGTGGCAATGCCTGTACCAATTGGTTTGGTAAGTATGATTTTATCTCCTGCTTTGGCTCCTAAATTGGTTATTTGCTTTCCTGGCTTGATTATTCCAGTAACTGCCATTCCAAATTTCGGTTCTTTATCTTTTATTGTGTGACCACCTACCACAAGGAGATTTGCTTCAGTAGCTTTAGAAGCAGCACCTTTCAATATTTCAGTTAGGATTGTATTGGGTAAATCATCCGGGAAACCTACGATATTTACTCCAATAAGAGGGGTTGCGCCCATGGAGTAAATGTCTGAAACAGCATTTGCTACAGCTATTTCCCCAAACGTGAATGGATCGTCAACTATTGGAGGGAAAAAATCTACAGTCTGTACTAAAGCAATTTCTTCCGTCAACTTGTACACAGCAGCATCATCCTTGTTGGAAATACCTACCAACAAGTTGGGATGATTAATCTCAGGTAACTGGCTCAGAACCTGAGCCAGGTCATCTTGACTAATTTTAGATGCTCAACCAGAACAATTAGCTAATGAGGTAAGTTTTATATCTTTAATTTGGTCCAAGGTTAGTACTCATTTTTGATTGTCGTTGAGTATATCAGATAGTATTGGCTACTTGATCATATAGAATTAGTATTATTATAAAATGAAAATTTTGAGATACACTTTAACATTTATTGTTTTATTTGCGCATATTGGGTTGATAAGTTGTGGGAATCGGGAAGATTCGCCAGAACTAATGGCCCGTATAGAATACAAAAAAGGAGTCACCTATCAATTTCATGGCAATTTGAAAAAAGCTGGTGAAGCTTTTAATAAAGCCATCTTTTATTCACCTAAACAGGCAGATGCTTATTTAGGACGAGGACATGTGTACCTGCAATATGGGAATTTGAGTAACGCACTAAGTGATTTTAACAAAGCTATAGAACTAGATGGCAATTTAGCAGATGCACATAATTATAGAGGTGTAGTTAACCTCGGCCTGAGAGATCCAGATCAGGCGATGCTCGATTTTTCGAGGGCACTTCAATTAAATCCAAATCTTGGGAGTGCGTATTTAAATAGGTCCAAAATAAATGAACAAAGACAGGATTTTATTGCATCCATAAAAGATATAACAGCAGCTATTAATTTGACTACACAGGATTTAGATTTGTATTTTCAACGAGCTCGATTACATATTTCCAATCAAGATATTGATAAAGCAATAGACGATTTGGAAAAGATTATATCTGTATCAAATGATGACCAGGCGATTTCTAGGGCGACGCGATTGATTTCAGAGATTAATGAATGGTGATTAGAATCAACAAGACTCCCGGTCAGTCCACTACGATTTGCAATGAGTCTAAAAAAATCAACAAAAAATATATTTCAATTGACACTTTTGATATTTGCAACAATATTCTGGCTGAAGTAATTTGACATCATAGATTGGCGGCGTGCTCAAAGAAATGTAACGATTACCCGTTATTTTCAGGTTACATGGAGGAAACAATTCTTGAATCCGTATTCGACATCTAATATTAGGGATAAAAAGAAGGATATTTTCTGGATGGTATTAATGGCCATGATGTTTTTTATTCTTCTTTTGCCAATATCTAGTTACACAGCAGCTGTACCGATTTTGATACATGAATGGGATTTAAATAATGTCCAAACTGGTGCAATTTTTTCAGCATATTTAATCGGTTACGTAATTTCAGCTATTTTAATAATACCCCTGACTGATCGGATATCTTCCGGACTCGTATTGATTTTGTCCGCAATGCTATTTACTCTTTCACATTTGGTATTTGCTTTGTGGGTGGACAATATACATACAGCATTTGTTGTAAGGATGATTGGTGGTGTCGGTCTAGTGGGAGTTTACATGCCGGGTGTACGTCTTATCGTAGATCGTTTCCCAGGAAAAATGAGGGGTATATCTGTAGGGATATTTGTAACCGCACAATATTTTGCTAATAGTTGCTCGTTATTAATAAGTTCCTCATTGATTGGAACTTATGCTTGGAGGGATGCATATTTAATAATAGCTTTCATATCATCTATAGGAGTTTTATTAGCCTTGATTTTATTTAGTAAGACTATAAATAGAAGTTCTACTGAAGAGTCGGGTAAGTTCGACGTTAAAGTTTTACGAAATCCAAGTGTCAGGTATTTAATTTTAGGATATTCATTACATGCACTAAATCTTTTTTCTGTTCGAGTTTGGCTACCAATTTTCTTAGTGTCAGTGTTAATCAGTCAGGGTATAAGTGAACATGATGCAACAATTGAAGGATCTACATTGGGAGGGATAGCTTTACTCGCAGGTTCAATAGGTCCACTTATTGGAGGGACTATGTCGGATCGGTTTGGAAGAGCAGTCTCAGCTTCATATATTTTAACTTTAAGCGCTTTATGTGCTTTCATATTGGGATGGTTGGTTAATTCACCGATTTATATAATTTTAATAGTTGGGTCGATTTATAGTTGGTCGGTTTCTGCCGATTCGGCAATTTATTCTACAGGTATTACTGAAGTATCACCTGGAAACAAAATTGGATCATCGATGGCTCTACAGGCTACTTTTGGGTTAATTGGAGGTGTTATAGGACCAATTATTGTTGGTGGGATATTGGATTTTGCACCTACAAACACTTATTGGTTGTCAGGTTTTTCTTCATTAGGATTTGTTGCAATTATTGGAATTCTTGCTATGCAGAGGATGAGATATTTGAATCAACATGACTGATGAGGTAGTTTTAAATATAGTAAGGAGGTGATAGTTGTGACTAGCGTTAAGGTAAAGAGTCTGGGTAAACTCCAACAACTTGTTTTAAGTGGAGACCATTTTTTTATAGCAGATAGTGATCATGAAGGAGATGGGCAATTTGCTCCTAATCCGTATGAGATGCTATTGGCTTCTATAGCCACCTGAACAGCTATGACTATTCTCCTGTATTCTCGGAGGAAACAATGGAGTTTGAAAAGCATAGAGGTTGAATCGAACCATCATAGGATAGTTAGAAATGGTAAGGGTAGTAATATTAGTGATGGGTCAAATCATACTGAGGAAATCAGAAACAAAATTACTATTGTTGGGGATTTATCAAGTGAACAAGAAGATAGGTTATTAAAGGTAGCAGATAAGTGTCCTGTTCACAGGACCATTCAATCTACCCCAATGATATCTAATCATATTGAAACAATAACTAATTAGGAGTGAGAAAATGAGACAAAATGTACCGATATTAGTTTATCATCATGTTTATAAAGATTCATTTTTAGAGTCCATAAATACAAAGCATGATAGTGCTACGGGTATGATAAAAGAATCTGAATTTAGGCTACATTTGAATTATATTATGGAAAATAACTGGTCAGTAATTTCTACTAATCAACTTTCAGATTGGATTGAAGGTGAAGTTGAAATTCCAGAAAAATCTGTGGTGTTACACTTTGACAATGGTTGGCTCGATACTTTCACTATAGCAATGCCAATTGTTAGAGAATTGGGAATCACTGCAACTTGTTATGTAATAAGTGATGCAACAGAAGCCGCTTCAAAAGGACTTGACGCCAATATTCGTACTTCTACAGAAGGATCTGTAAAAAAAAGATGTATCGATTGGAAACAGACTAATCTGTTATTGGAAATGGGGTGGGAAATAGGAGCTCATACAGCTACACATCCTAAATTAGTGGATCTGTTAAATGAGCATGGAGAAGAGGGAGTGATGTTAGAGATAGAAAAATCTAATAAATCTTATTTGGATAACCTGGGATTTATACCTAGACATTTTGCTTATCCTAGTGGTTCGAATAACATCCATACTGACAGACTACTAGGCGATGTTTATCAAACACTTAGACTTTGGGAGTTTAATAATCCGCCAACCTGGTCATTCACTAACGGTAAGACATCATCACATGGATTAAAAAGCCAGAATCTAGATAGCACGGTTTCTTTTTCTGATTTTGTTAGGATTTTTCACGAATCGGAAGTTTCATAGTCTTAAAATATTTAGCACAGAAATTAACTATAGGTCTTTATAATCGATCCATGCGCGGAGTATGTCATAGTCGTGTTTAAATGGGAGTTTAGGTAAATCGATAAACCTAAACAAGTTTACTTCAATAGCGTCGAACCCTGCCTTAAGTGTTCCACCAGTAATATTTAAAGAGTAGGCAATTAGTATTACAGGATCATTTTTTTCAGAGTAAACACCAAGTAATTTATCAACTTGTGCATTTAAACCTGTCTCTTCTCTAAATTCTCGTATAGTGGCATCTTTAATATTTTCACCTCTGTCTACAAAGCCTGCTGGGAGGACCATTTCCCTTGATAAGGTGGATTGGATCTTTTTACAAGAACGATTTCGTTTTGCATCGAAGCTACTGATAGAACAGCGATCTTTGGGTCAATAAATTTGATAGAATCACATTGTTGGCAATAGGGTCTGTGAATACCTTCTTTGTATTTGGTAGACAAAACAAAACCGCATTGATCACAAAATCGCAGATTTTTCACAGTTCATAAAGCATATATCTTTATATAATTAACTGGAAGTACCTTTTTTGATAACTAATACCTTGGTACCGCAATATGAAATGAGTTTGATCGTTTAGGATATTGACCGTTTTAAGCTCGGTAATTATAATCCTGACTTCGGTATATATATTTTAGGAGAAATCGTGACAAAATTAAGAGCGAATAAAGTTAAGAGAAAATTGGAGAATGGAGAAGTAGCCCTTTGTTTACAAGGAGAACTTACTCCTGATCTAGTTGAGTTTTTTGGCCCAATTGGATTTGACGGGATTTGGATTGAGGCTGAACATGGTCCTATAGATTTTGCAGACATACGGGATTTCACAAGAGCGGCCGATTTATGGGGTTTGACTTCTATAGCTCGTGTAAATCTTAATTTGCCTGGAGTGATTTACAGGACACTTGATCAAGGAGCGCAGGGCATTGTTGTTCCTCATGTAAATACTGCGGATGAAGCTCGTGCTGTAGTGAATGCTTCTAAGTTCGCACCCATAGGTTCGAGAGGCTCCTATACTAGTAGACAGGGGATCGGGGTTGAAGATTATTTTCAGAATGCGAACGACGAAGTTCTTACAATGATTTTAATTGAAGATATTATAGCTATTGAGAATCTTGATGAAATTTTAAAGATCGATAATATAGACGTTTTTTTTGTAGCCCCTGGAGATTTAGCTCAAAGTATGGGGTATTTTGGTGATATGGCACATCCTGAAGTACAAAACATGGTCGATTTGACGATTGGAAGGATTGTTTCTTCAGGAAGAGTAGCAGGAGCCCTTGTGACGGATAATTCAGTGGAAAGTTATATTAAAAAAGGTGCCCGTTTTGTAAGCACTACATATACTGGTTGGTTACAACAAAGTGCCAAATCATATTTGAATAGAGCCTACTCTGCAATAGATAAACTTTAGTTATCCATAGTAAATAACACGTCCATATGATATCGCGCTTTAAGTGGTATCAATCTAGTCATGTAGAATATGGGAATTGATTTTAATAAATATAGGACGTGTAACAACGATTGGATATATTAGAAAAAACACTAAATCGAATTCAACTTGATTTGGCAAGAAGAATCTCTGTTAGTAGTCATAATCTAAATATAAAAACGTATCTTGTGGGAGGATCTGCAAGAGATGTATTACTCGGACATGTTCCAGTAGATCTGGACTTCACAGTAGTAAGTGACGACCCAAATATTTTGAAAGTACTCTCCTCGGATATTGGTGGAGTAATACTATCTTCATCTCAATTCCATACTGTAAAAATGGACGTCGCGGGCATCGTGATTGATGTTTCAATGGCGCGTAAAGAAACTTATAAAGATCCCGGATGCCTTCCTACTATTAGTCTAGGTGTTCCTATAGAAGAAGATCTTTTTCGTAGAGATTTTTCTATTAATGCTATTGCCTTGTCGATTAATAATCATGAATGGGGAAAGATTATTGATCCAGGTGGAGGTAATTCTGATATTGGTATACGAAGCTTAAAAATTCTACATGAAGCGAGTTTTATAGATGATCCTACACGGATATTGAGAGCTGTTAGATATCTGGTCAGATTAAATTGCTCTCTTGAGTACAGAACAGATATATTATTCCAGGAAGGTTTAAAGTATTTACAATTAGTTAGTCCACATAGAACAAGGCGTGAATTTGACAGAAATTTGGCTGAGATCAATATCAGCCAAATTTTAAAAGAATCCCATGATAGGGGAGTCTTATCATCAGTTCATCCTTCATTGAATCTAAATAAACAGCTATACAGTGTTTTAAATTCACCCGATTACTTGTTGAGGCCTTCAAATGATGCTATTTATGCTGCTTTAACTTTTGACTCAACTGAATTATTAAGAAATGATTTGGGTAATCGATTGGATTTAAATTCCAAATTAAAGACCATTTTGAATCAAGTTGGTGAAATCAAATCTTTATTTCATATTTTTAGTGATACTGCAATTAAACCAGTTGAGATTTGGTCACGACTTAAAAATTTTGACATTTCTGCAATAAGGGGATGTAGTCTATCACTGTCAAATACTGTAGTAAAAAAAGCTTTAGATTTGTATATTCAGGATTTACGAGATATTAAACCAATGTTAAATGGGAAAGATTTGATAGATATGGGAATCAACCCTGGGCCAGATGTTGGTGATACGTTAAATTCACTTACAGAAGCTAGGCTAGAAGGAAAGATTTCATCTTTAAAAGATGAAAAAGAATATATTTTGTCCTTGGACAATTAAAGGTATTATAGATTTTCAAAAATGTAGGCACTACAAAAACAATTACAACAGGTTAACTAGTTAGGGCCCAAGCTAAGTGTCACGTAGACTATTTATTAATGTAATGTGTGATAGATAATAACAGGTATCAGCTAAAACGAGGTAAACAATGACTAAACAGGTTTTAGATTCTTCTTTACGGCGGAGTAATATAGGTAGCAGACCAATCAGACATGATGGAGTTCCTAAAGTCACGGGAGAGGCTTGTTTTGGGGCTGATATATCTTTGCCGGGAATGATATATGCTAAAGTTCTCAGAAGCCCGTATGCTCATGCGATTATTAAGTCTGTTGATGTTACTTTAGCTGAAGCTTCCAAAGACGTAATAGCTATTGTAACTGGCAGCGACCTATATATTGAAGAAAAAGCGAATTCTGCCAATGAATTTCAAAAAAATAATATCTTGGCTAGAAATAGAGTACTTTATAAAGGTCATCCAGTTGCAGCTATAGCCGCAAATAATTTACATGCAGCTGAAGAAGCGCTTTCGCTGATTAAAGTGGAATACGAACCCTTACCTTTTGTGACGGATGTGAATGATGCTATGTCATCTGAAGCACCAATTTTACATGAAGCGTTACAGTCAAATCGAAATACTTCGAATATTGTTGATAGTGAAATTTTTGAACATGGAAACATAAGGACAGGTTTTGAAAATGCGGATGTTATCGTTGAGAGACAATTCAAAACTAGGTCAGTCCATCAAGGATATATAGAACCTCAAAATGCCACTGCTGTGTGGGAACAAGATGGCAGACTAACGATTTGGTGCAGTAGCCAGGGACATTTTGGTATAAGAGATAATGTCGCTGCTATTTTAGGATTGGATGTGTCAAATATTAAAGTTGTTCCTATGGAAATAGGAGGTGGTTTTGGAGGTAAGATATCGCCTTATCTGGAGCCCCTTGCGGCTTTGTTATCTAAGAAAAGTGGCAGGCCTGTTAAGATGGTTATGTCAAGAAACGAAGTGTTTGAATCTACTGGGCCTGCAGCAGGCGGTAATATTAGGGTAAAACTAGGTGCAAATAGTTTAGGACGTATTGTTGCAGCTGAAGCCCACTGTTTTTACGAGGCAGGTGCATATCCTGGAGCACCTTTGGCTGGAGCTGCAGCAGGAATTTTTGCACCATATAGCATTGATAATGTAAGAATTGAGGCGTATGACGTTGTAGATAATAAACCAAAGACTTCTGCATACCGTGCTCCAGGCGCGACAGTTGCAGTTTTTGCTGCTGAAAACGTGATTGATGAAATTGCACATCAACTCAATCTGGATCCTATGGAATTCAGGCTTATTAACGTAGCCGAGGAAGGCTCTCGCCGGGCTGATGGTGTGGTAAATGTTCGTATTGGTGCAAAGCAAGTTATGGATGCAGTTCGAAAGCATTCCCATTACTCATCTAAGCTCAAGGGAAAATTTGTTGGAAGGGGAGTAGCTATGGGGTTTTGCAGAAACAACACGGGCATGGCCTGCGTAGTTGCTAATGTATTGGATGATGGTAAAGTCAGCCTGGTTGAAGGGTCTGTAGATATAGGTGGGAGTCGCACATCGGTTAGTCAGCAATTTGCGGAAGTTCTAGGGATATCAGTAGAGGATGTCATCCCACAAGTTGCTGACACGGACACTGTGGGATACACATCAGTGACTGGAGGCAGTGGAGTAGCTTATAAGTCTGGATGGGCTGCATTTGAAGCAGCTCATGATGTTAAACGTCAGTTATTGGAACGAGTCGCTTTGTTGTGGGAAACATCTATTGAAAACTTGGAATATCATGACGCTGTAGTACGACATAAATTTGATATAGAAATGACAATTTCTTTCCGGGAAATCACCTCTTTATTGTCAGAAACTGGAGGACCAGTTGTAGGTAGAGCGAATATAAGTCCAGGAGGTCTGCATGGGTCTTATTCCGCAAATATAGTTGATGTTGAGGTAGATATGGAAACTGGTAAGGTAGAAATTATTCGGGTAACTGCCTTCCAAGATGCTGGGACTGCAGTACACCCTGGATATGTTGAAGGACAAATACAAGGAGGTACTGTACAGGGGATTGGATGGGCACTGAATGAAGGTTACTTTATGGGCATAAAAGGCGAGATGATGAATCCAACATTTTTGGACTACAGAATGCCAACTTCGTATGATGTTCCAATGATAGACCCGGTAATTCTTGAAGTTCCAAGTAGCTCACATCCTTTTGGTGTCCGGGGAGTTGGAGAAGCGAATATAGTACCACCACCTGCAGCTATAGCGAATGCTATATATGATGCAATCGGTGTGAGAATGTATGAGCTTCCTATATTACCTGAAAATGTGCTTGAGGCATTAGAATCTTAAATGGTATTGTTTATGTGTAGCCACTTTCCAATTTCATAGGATATTTTTTTAGGATATTGAACCTGTACCTAATGGTGCTGAATCAAATCAAATTGGTATATAGTATCGTGATTGAATTGACAATACTTTTTAACCATTCATACAATTAAATGAGGCTATATAGTAGGAAAGCGTTATTTTTGGAAGGATATTTGGATATTAATGTCGAATAAAAATGTTGATACAGTGGTAACAGATTCTTCGATCGAAACTGTTGAAGATACGACCGAAACTTCGGACATAAATGCAATTCAAGTGGATGGTGTTACAAAACAGTTCGGTCCAAATATTGCTGTAAACAATGTGTCATTTAATGTGAAGAAGGGTGAAGTTGTAGGATTTCTGGGTCCAAACGGGTCTGGGAAAACAACTACAATGAGGCTAATAACATCCTTCTATACTCCTGATAAGGGTAATATATCGGTTGGTGGTTTGGATAATCAGCAACATGATGTTAATACTCGACGCATGATAGGCTATTTACCGGAGAATAACCCGGTGTATGGGGATTTACTGGTATTCGAGTATCTTAATTTCGTAGCAAATTTAAGAGGTATTTCGGGAAAAGAACGTACAAGAAGTATAGAGAATTCGGTAGAAGAAACTGGTATACATGATGTTTATTATAGGCCGATAAACCAATGTTCAAAAGGCTACAAGCAACGTGTTGGACTAGCCGGGTGTGTTTTACATAGACCGGATATTTTGATAATGGATGAGCCTACAGAAGGATTAGATCCTAATCAAAGAATACCGATCAGGGAACTAATAAGGACAATGGGTAGTCAAAGAACGGTGATGTTAAGTACCCATGTTCTACAAGAAGTAGAAGAAACTTGTGATCGTTTATTAATTATTAGCAGAGGACGTATTGCAGCAGAAGGCACGGTCGATGAGTTAACAACTCAAGCGAGCGGCAACCGACATATAGCTTTTGAGGTAGAGGGGGAAAATGTAGAAGCTGCTCTTGCAGAAATAAAAGAGATTCAATCTGTACGTAGCCTGGCCTCAGTCAGTGGTAGATTGAAGTATGATATTTCTGTAAAACCTGGAGAGGAATTTGATGTGCGCCCAAATATTTACAGACTATCTAAGAAGAAAGGTTGGGTTATTTGGGAGCTTCACCAAGAAGCTGCTCGACTATCGGATCTTTTCCATGAGTTGACGCAAAATGATCAAGAGATAGTAGATTCTGCTCAAAATGAACAGGAAGGTTCATGATTTGAGAACGTTTTTAACTCTAATTAAGAAAGATCTTAAGGGTTATTTTGACCAGCCTACTGGTTTTATAATTCTGGTTATATTTTTGTCCATCACGTCGATTTTCTTTTTTAGAACAGCCTTGATTACCCAAGAAGCGTCTTTAAGGCCTCTTTTCGGTATTATGCCTTGGCTTTTGTGCGTCTTTGTTCCAGCTGCCACGATGCGATTGGTATCTGAAGAGCAACGTGATGGTACTTTAGAAATTTTGTTAACTCAGCCTTTGAGAATCTGGAATGTATTATTGGCCAAATTCATGGTGGGCATAATTTTTGTTGGCACCGGGATACTGGGAACTATATTTATACCATTAACGTTACAGGCATCTGGAAACTTTGATAATGGGGCTATCGTTGCCCAATATGTAGGGACTTTCTTTCTTACAGCTTCTTTTGTTTCAATAGGGTTATTTACTTCAAGCTTGACTCGAAACCAGATGATATCTTTTGTTTTTGGCATATCGATTATTGGCCTGTTGATGCTGGGAGGCCATCCACTTCTTACGTTGGCTGTTCCTCCTGTAGCTGCGGTATTGATACAGGGACTGAGTCCTTTAACACATTTTGAGGGTATTGCTAGAGGAGTTATAGATCTTCGAGATGTAGTTTATTTTGTTGGTTTGATTTCTACTTTTTTGAGTGCGACTTTCTTACTTATACGTGGTAAGAGTGTTAGCCATAGATCATTGTTGTACAGAAACCTTCAACTTGGTGTTGGTGGGCTTGTTATTTTCAGTATACTCATAGGTTGGTCGGGGAGTACTATAAGAGGTCGATTAGATTTGACTCAAAACCAATTATTCACCCTCAGCGATGCTACCGTTGAATTACTCAATGAACTTGAAGATGTAGTAACAATAAAATTATTCGTGTCTGAAGATCCGCCAGTTCAAGTTGCTTTGACTCAACGGGATACAGAAGATTTGCTTAAAGATATTTCGATGGCTTCTAAAGGCAAGGTTAGGTTGGTCAAATATTTGGCTGATAAAGATGAAGCTTCAGCTTTGGAAGCTCGTAGAAGTTTTGTGCCCCCAGTAAATTTCAGCGAACAATCAGGCGGTGAATTTAAAGTAAAAGTGGGGTATTTGGGTGTGGGCATGACCTTTGCTAATAGACAGGAAAATATTCCATTTATCGAAACGGCAGATGGATTAGAGTATAGACTGATGGCCAATATACGTCGGATGGTACAGAAAAGACCTAGCATGATCACATTCATGAGAGGACATGGGGAATGGACTAGGGATGCAGACTTACAGTCTTTCAGGGACCAGCTGGAAAGACATCACAGGGTTATGGATTTAGACGCAGCTAAAGAAGATGAATTGATAGAAGGTTCTGCAGGACCACTACGCCAGTCAGATGTAGTGATTTTGCCAGGTTCAACTAAAGAAGTTCCTCCATGGGTTCTTGCTTCAATCGATGAATATCTTGCTGAAGGCGGCAAATTACTTATTTTAGTCGATTCGCTCGAAGTCGATGACAGGGCATTAACAGCAAAAAAGGCCTCTACCGGAATTAGCGAATGGTTAGAAGGATACGGTGTCCTGGTGAGAGATAATGTTGTGTTCGATACAAGATCTCACGAGACACTATTGTTTAATACTAGGTTTGGAGGGGTGAATTTAGCTTATCCATATTGGCCTAGAGTGGTTACCACTGAAAGAAGAGTTTCTGGCGGGGTGGCAAGTGCTGTATTTCCATGGTCTAGTTCCATAGAGATTGCTGAAGCCACAGGCGTGTCGATAGATACTGATATAGTTCCAATAGTTGTTACAACTCAATTTGGTGCTGTAGATGAATCTTTTCGTGATATGACACCTCGATCACAGACACTTGAAAATTATGATGAAGGTGATCTTGCAGAACGTGTTGTAGCAGTTGCCGTTACAGGTACACGATGTTCTTATTACAAACCAAATTGTGATAAAAACCTTGAAAATACTTTCCGTATGGTTGTGGCTTCAGATTCTGTTTGGCTTACTGAGCGTATGGTTAATGGATTCCCTGAGCATCTGGCGTTGGCAGTTAACTGGATTGATTGGCTTAGTCAAGAAGACCAACTAGCAGCTATAAGAGCAAAAGGTAATACCGTCAGACAGCTGGTATTTGAATCAGATTTTAACAAGGAATTAATCAAGAATATTAATAGATTGGGGTTGCCAGGGATAGTAGTTATCGTTGGATTGATACGATTCTTATTAAGGAGACAGATTACCAGAAGGGTGTATTCAAGTGAGCGGTAGATACGTAGCCTTCGTTCTTATAGCGGTTATAATACTCGGTGCTGCTGGCATTGTATTTCGTCTTATCTCCACTGAATCCGCCACTATCAAATTGTTTGGGGACGTCAGCACCCTTAATTCAGAAACGGTTGATAAAATTGTTATGAGGGATGCTGAACAGCAGACTATTGTAGAAAAACTGGATCGCCAATGGTGGGTAGGTAAATATCCAGCTTTAAACATTAGAATGGAAACTCTTTGGGAAACAGTTTCTCGAATTAGTGAGGCGCAGCTTATTGCTACGAATTCTATTAATCATGAATTAATGGGTGTCCACCCAGATAACAGTACTGTTTTAGAATTTTGGAATTCTGATCAACTTTTAGAGAGGTTTATAGTAGGTGATAAGCAGTATGCTCCAGTTGGAGAGAGAATTATCACTCCTTGGACCGGTTCAGTCAGACTTTGTTATTTAAGACGTTCTGATCAAGTTGAAGTTTACGCACTATTTTGTGAATTTCCTGAACCTTTTGGTACTGATTCAAGTTTTTGGAAAGATCCGATTGTAGCAGCTGTCCCTCCCGATGAGATAGTATCTATCACATATACATATGCAGGAGAAAAATTTTCTTTGAAACTGGTCGATTCAGTTTGGTTTGTTGAGACAGAGGCTAGTTCTGAAGTTGCTCGCATTGACACGATTACAGATCTCTTAAATGAAATTAGACAAATAGTAACCAGAGAATTTCCTGAAGAAGAAGAACTTGTGGAATTGGATTGGAATGTACCCCATGCAATGATGGCTATTGAGGTTGCTGAAGGATCCAGTTCTCGAAGTGTACTATTATCTTTTCTTCAAAAAGGGACAAATCCTGAGTTTTATGTCAGGGATATGAGTAAGTCGTGGTCTTATTTCCTGAATGAAGAAGACTCTTATTCTATTCTCAAGACTAAGAGTGATTTTGTGATTAAACCCTCTGTAGCTCCAACTCCCTATCCAACGTCAACTTCTGGAAATTAACACGCTCAGAGTTTCAAATAATATGACAGATTTACGACTAAATCATTTTTGGTGGTTCAGATATAAAATCAAGAATGTAATATTGAACTCTGCTTTTTTGGTACTTCTTGCTTTTATAGGTTGTACTTCATCTGAAGGTGAAATGAAGTCAGAATCAAACGATGAAGTTAACGCTATGTCAAGGATAGCATTCGTTTCTAAACGTGATGGCAATTGGGAAATTTACGTAATGAATGCAGATGGTTCAAGCAAAAAAAATATTACTAATAATGAAGCTCTAGATAGCCATCCATCTTGGTCAAGTAAAGATTCTCGTATCGTTTTTTCATCCGATAGAGATGGTGACAGAGAAATATTTGTTGTGGACTCCGATGGATCGAATATTGAACAGTTAACCGATAACCAATATACAGATCATATGCCAGCCTGGTCTCCGGATGGTTCCAAAATTGCTTTCGTGTCAGATAGAGAGGATAGACCAACGTTGTGGGTTATGGAAAGTGACGGTTCTAACCCCGTGAATTTGACGCCAAAGCAAGTAAATATACGTTGGCCGGCATGGTCGCCCGATAGTACCAGGATCGTATATGAACATAATTCAGCTATCCATGTGATTGAATATACGGGAGATAATGTTAAGAGGATCGTAAGAGACAGGAAAGATATAGATGGATTTTTTGTTGGCTGGCCTGATTGGCGTCCTGATGGACACAAGATTGCAGTTACTATGAGATATGGGTTAAGAGGAGCTCCTCCGAGTGTTTATTTTTTGGATCCTGATGGAGAAAATATGCGACCTCTTAGAAGAAAACCAGGCACTTTAACAGAAGAACGTCCCACATATTCTCCAGACGGAAAATATATTGGGTTTTCTTCTTATGGAGAAGGTAATGAATCCGATATATTTATTGCCGAGATTGGGAAGAATACCCGCATAAAATTGACAGATGATCCAGCTCTGGATGGATTCCCATCGTGGGAGAAAACAGGATTTGTACCAGACTACTCTTTATTGACAATATCAGAATAAAAACTGAGATATTGGTTTGTTTGGATGGTTAAATTTTCAATGAAAAGCATCTTATAACGAATTAATGAGCGTGGTGTGTTAAATAATGTTGTTTTAACAGATCTTCTCCAAAATCGTTTTCTATGTCCCTCCAAACTGAATGAACATGGTTTGCCATGTCTTGGATATTGTCATATTCGATAAGGAAACTTGGAGTGTGGATCCTGTAATAATGTGGCTGGTCATGGAATGCAAATCCAGCCCAAGCAAAATAGATATTGTCTATGCCATCTAATTTAAGTTTAGATAAGGCCTGATTTGCCAGGGCCTTAGGTTTTTTATCTATGTATAGTTTAATTAGTTGCATCAAAATATCTTTTTGTTCTGATGACATTTGGGATGCCTTCAATCCCAGTTGAACTTTTAATTCTACATGAGAGCTAGATCTAGTAATTATGTCTGTTGGAGTTACAGGGTATATTGTTGCTATTTCCAGTTGTTGAGGAGTTAATTTGTATACAAGATTTCTTGCTATATCTTCCTCTTCTGCAAGAATACGTAGACCTTTGCTGGGACCAGTTTTGACTTCAGCAGGGTTTGCACCAAAAAATGATGGTGTTGGTAAGATGTTCCCAGTTGAGTTTAATATTGTATAGTTTAATGATAAGTGGTGGCCTTCCAATCTCCATCCCCAAGGTTCTTTTCCTGTAGGATTACCAAATATTGACTGAGTGTATAATCCTGAATCCCGATCATGTATTGAAACACCTTGTAAATTTTCTATTTGTCCTAAGATTTCCTCATGATTTATAATTTGCTTGGCCTTTGCAAGACCCATACTACTTAGGCCACTAGCCATTAGTGAATTTGCTAATGTGAGCTGTCTGTCTGACAGTTCTCCTCGATTAATACCTTTTCTAGTTTTGGGAATGTAATGCCAGTTATAGCGTTCCTTGGAGTTGAAATCAAAGGTAATTTTTGTTAGCTGGCTTTGTGATAAGGATGACATTAAGTTCGATGCTGACTTGGCCATAGATTGGGCAATTGTTTTTGTTACATCATTCTTAGTCATAATTGAATTCCTCAGAGCGTTGACTTTTGAATCATGAGTATATCGTTATTGGGTGTTTGCTGTCATGTTTCATAGAAAGATAACAATTGGTTAGCATAAGGGGTTAATTCTAGTTAACAACTGAAGCTTTCTTCAATTTGGAATATACTTTTGCGTCTTTTCTGAGACAGGCATAAATTTAGGATGAGATTGAAAGTGTGTTAGGTAGGATGTAGAATCCGCTGTAATGAAGTTATTTTATTATAAAGTGAGGTATTGAAATGGAAAAAGAAGGACGAACGGTTGCTATCCAGCTCAGCGCTAAAAGTCACGAAACCTCTGTGAATCTTGAAGAAGTTAAATTTATTCAAGGTTACGGTATCGAAGGGGATAGACATGCTACAGATAGAGAAGAAAGACAAGACTTTCAGGTTTTATTGATGGATATAGAAACACTTAGTGAATTGGGTCTTGAAGCCGGAACTATAAAAGAACAGGTTACTACTACAGGTATAGCTATAAATTCTCTTGACGCTGGAACAAACATTGCGTTAGGAGATGAAATCGTTGTGAAAATAACAAAACCCTGTGCTCCCTGTTCTCGTATGGATGAAATAGAAGATGGCTTGCAGGAACAACTTCAGGATAGACGAGGTAAGCTTGCTAGAATAGTAAAAGGGGGGACATTAAGAGTCGGTGATACTGTCAAGGTTATCTAGTCATGTAGATATACATGAAACTATGAGGTTTGGTTTATGATTTGGTATGAAAGGCGTTATTAATATGAAACGTTTGGTAGTAACTGGACCTAAACAGGTTGAATTTGAAGAGATTTCCATTCCTAAATGTCTGGACAATGGCCTGTTGGTAAAGTCAGTTGCTACAGCTGTTAGTACTGGCACAGAGTTACGAGTATATAGATGGATTCCTGTTGATGAGCAAGGAACAATGCTTCATGGTGGAGTGCCATTCCCTGATGGACCTACTGAAAATGGATATTCGATGGTTGGTGAAGTAGTCGAAATTGGTAACCAAGTTTCTGGATTTAGAATTGGGGAAAGAGTTTTCTTATCTGGAACTCACAAGGAATACGAATCAGTACTTGCGACTGATGTTTTTAAGATTCCTGACAGTATTCCTACTGAACAGGCAGTAATGTTGAATATATTGCATGTTGGACATGTTGCATTGAGAACAGGACAGCCTATTATTGGGGAAAATATTGCAGTAGTTGGTTTAGGAGTGATAGGTCAATCTGTAGTTGCATGGTGTAAAGCTTTCGGATTTACAACTGCAGGGATAGATATAGAAACAGCTCGGCTAAGTATAGCCAGAGCAATGGGTGCTAATATAGCGATAAGTCCATCCGATGAAAGATTCATTCCAGAAATTGGTAGAGTTTTCAATAATGAAGGGGCGGACCTTGCTATAGAAGCTGCTTCAACTTGGAAAGCTATTGAAACCAGTATGGATATTGTTAGGACTAGAGGTAAAGTTGTAGTTATAGCAAGGCATACCGATCAACCTCACTATAATCTTGTTGGGCACCCATATTTGTCTAAACAGATCACACTACGAACCGCGTATGGGACTGAGGATACTGGACAAAGATGGGACCGTGGTCATTGTTTTAGATTGGCCATTGATATGCTTGATCGGGGTGATTTATCTATTGATCCTATGATAACTCATCATATTTCGTATAAGGAATTACCAGATATGTATAGAAAGTTAGATGAAGGTAATTTAGGCATATTGGGGATCGTTGTTAATTGGACTTGATTGTTTTTTAAACAAAGTATTATTTTGTTTGACTCTAATTGTTAATTTATAGGTATTTGATTTAGAAATAAGCGAGCTGAATAAAAGGAGGTTTGTAAATGGATTTATCAGGATATGTACAGACGGTTTTGGGTCCGGTAGACCCGGATGAAATTGGTCCTACAACTACTCATGAACATCTCCTGATTGATTTTACAATGATGTTTAAGCCTCCTACTGAGGCCAGTGAAAAGTTTAAAGCTTTTGCTCCTGTGACTTTAAACAATCTAGGTTGGATTAGATACAATCCGTTTAGAAACTTAGATAATCTTAAGTTATTTGATGAGTCAGTAGCAATTAACGAAACATTGGAGTTTAAAGCCCATGGAGGGAAGACTATAGTTGATGCTACTACTATGGGTATTGGAAGAGATCCTCAGGCTCTTGCACGTATTTCTCGAGTCACGGGTACAAATATAGTTATGGGTGCAGGTTATTATGTGGATCCTGTTCATCCTCAAGACATGAACGAAAAAAGTGTGGAAGAAATTGGGGAACAAATTGTCAACGAAATAAGGTATGGTGTCGGTGATACTGGAGTGAAGGCTGGAATTATAGGAGAGTTAGGATGTTCTTGGCCACTAACTGAAAATGAACGCAAGGTGTTATTGGGAGCTGCATACGCTCAAGGAAATACTGGGGCTCCTATTTTGATACATCCAGGTCGCAATATACGTTCGCCCTTTGAAATAGTCGATATTTTAGGAGAAGCTGGAGCGGACGTTGGAAGAGTAATTATGGGGCACCTTGATCGTACTATTTTGGACAGGGATGTCCTGATTGAGTTTGCCCAGCTTGGAACTTACCTGGAATACGATCTTTTTGGCTGGGAAGCCTCCTATTATCCGCTGAGTGAAATAGACATCCCGAGTGATGCACAGCGGATAGGATTCATAAAAAATTTGGTAGATGAAGGTTATTCTGAACGGATCGTTCTTGCTCATGATGTATGGGGTAAACATTCATTAAAAACCTATGGAGGTTATGGGCTTAGCCACATACTAGAAAACATTGTACCTAGAATACTGGAAAAGGGTATGACTGAAGTTGATGTAAACAATATGACTGTTTCAAATCCTGCCAGAATTCTTACGTTTGCATAAAATAGGATAATTTTTTGGTTCTTCCAGAAGACAGATTACAAGACCTTGGTTTTTCATTACCCAATCCTCAGTCTCCAGTTGCCAATTATGTTCCGACTGTTAGGTCTGGTAACCTCTTGTTTCTCTGTGGAGCCGGACCATCTGAGGGACCAGATGGATTAATTCCGAAAGGTAAGCTAGGAGATAAGTTCACCACTGAGGATGGATATATGCACGCTAGATCTGTGGGTCTAGTACAAATAGCTAGATTGAAACAGGAATTGGGTCAATTGAGAAGGGTAAAGCGTATCGTCAAACTTTTTGCAATGGTTAATTGTTTACCAGATTTCGATGAACATCCTATAGTCATCAACGGATGTTCAGATTTATTGGTAGAAATATTTGGGGACGCTGGTAAACATACAAGGTCTGCTATTGGTATGACCAGTTTGCCATTTAATATACCGGTTGAAATTGAAATGGTTGTAGAAATTACTAATTAAATATTGATAGTTATTGATTCGGATATTTTTAACTAAAATTGTAAACATTGAATTGGGATTGGAATCGCGATATAAGTGTAATAGAGATTTATTCAAACAGGAGTAATTTATATGGGATTAATTGAAGATAGAATAAAAGACTTGGGTTATATCTTACCGGATTCTGTTGCACCGGTAGCAAACTATGTGTCGACAGTTAAAGTTGAAGGACAAACAGGGTCAAATAGTGGTTTAGTTTTCACCTCTGGTCACGTCCCGAGAAATGAAGACGGGAGTTTTATAGTTGGTAAACTTGGAAATGATTTCACTGCTGAACAGGGATATGATGCAGCTCAAAATGTTGCTCTTGGGATATTGAGTTCCCTAAAAGCTGAGTTGGGAGATTTAGATAAAATTAGCCGCATAATTAAAGTCCTTTGTATGATTAATGCAACAGATGATTTCAAAGATCATCCAGCAGTTGCAAATGGGGCTTCTGATTTGCTGGTTAAAGTATTTGCTGAAAAAGGAAAGCATGCCAGGTCTGCTGTTGGAATGTCTAGTTTGCCTGCAAATGTGCCTGTAGAAGTTGAATTGATTGTGGAATATTCCATTTAATGCATCATTATTTTTACAACTTTAGACGATATTTCTAGATTAAAAGGCTATTGACCTTCAGTACTGAATTGATCTTTATTCATGTGGCTTAATTCTGAAAGTTTAGGTTAGTATGGTAGAACGTATTGCTCTGGTTGGCGGTGATGAGTTTTGTTTGGGCTGTGAGGATATGGACCTAGGTATTCTTGGTTTAACGGAAGTAAGTAATCCAAGGGTATTGATTCTTCCTACAGCAGCCGCTGAAGAAAATCCGGAGAAGGCTGTTTCTAATGGCGTTGAATATTTTCTAAGGCTTGGAATAAGAGCTAAAGGAATACCCGTATTAAATTCAGAGGATGCAAATAATCTGGAATTTGCATCTTATATAGGCCGGACAGATGTTATATACATTACAGGTGGTAATCCGGAATATTTGATAAAAACACTTAGACAAACAATCATTCTTAACGAGATTATCAAGGCTATAAGCAACGGAATTATCTTGATAGCTTCCAGTGCCGGGGCGATGGTATTAGGTACCAGCATGTATCGTGGAACCTGGCAAAACGGTCTTGATATAGTAAATAAGGTAGCGATCCTTCCCCATCATGAAATTATTAGCTCTACTAACATATCGGGTATATTGAATGATGCACCGAACCACATAGATACAATATTAGGGATTGATTCTAGAACCGCTTGTCTTGGGACCCTAGATAATTGGGAAGTCCTGGGTATTGGAAACGTAACGTTATATGAGCGTGATAAAAGTCGGAATGATCTATTTGAAGAAAAACGGTTGATCTCAGGCTAAGATGAACTTGTTTTGAGATAAATATTTAGGATAGTTATTTAAAGGTAATTAATTATTTTGATTTAATAGAATAGATATATTCTTTATTAGATATCACTCATAGTATAATTTTGACCATACTAAAGATACGATGCTAGAATCTTTGCTATAACAGATAGGGATTGGTAGATAATATGTCTGGACACTCCAAATGGTCGACAATAAAACATGGTAAAGCGGTTACTGATGCTCGTAGGGGCAAGCTTTTTACGAAATTGACAAAAGAAGTCATTATTGCTGTTCGCGAAAGTGGACCTAATCCTGAAACCAATTTTCGCCTGAGACTTGCTATGCAAAAGGCTAAAGATAGTAATATGCCTTCAACTAATGTTGAACGTGCAATAAAACGTGCAAATGGTGACGATTCAGATGGTGCACGTATGGAGGAAGTCACTTATGAAGGATATGGGCCTGGTGGTACGGCAATATTGTTGCAGGCATTAACTGATAACAGGAATAGGACAGTGTCTGATGTGAGGTCTACTTTTACCAAGTTGGGTGGTAATTTGGCAGAGGCAGGAGCAGTGTCCTGGCAATTTGAACAAAAGGGATTAATAGTTGTCGAATCAAATGGTGATAGTGAAGATTTAACGTTGGTTGCAATAGAAGCTGGTGCTGATGATTTTGAAACAATTGACACTTCACTACATGCTTATTCCCTACCAGGAGAATTAGAAAATTTGCGAAAAGCTTTAACTGATTACGGAGCCGAGGTTACTTCGACTGAACTCACGATGCTGCCTATAAACACTGTTCCACTTGATGATAAAACAGCAAAAAAAGCACTAAATTTGTTAGATCAGCTTGAAGAGCTTGATGACACCCAGAAAGTATATTCAAATGCTGATTTTACTGATGAAGTGTTGACTACATATGGGAATGAATCTTAGTGATGACAAATCAAGTTTAATTAGTAAGGGCTTATCTGATCTGAGGATATAATTTGCGGATAATGGGAATAGATCCTGGAACTTATTCGATGGGTGTTGGTATTGTATCTTCAAATGGAGCAGACTTTACAATGGAATATCTTGATGTGATTAAGCCCAAACGTAAAGATCCATTGGAATTACGACTGTTATTTTTATTTAATTCTTTATCTAAAATTGTATCTGAGTGGAATCCATTGGAAATTGCCATAGAAGAACCTTTTGCCGCCAAAAATATCAAAACTGCAATTGCTATTGGTCATGCTCATGCTGTGGCCATGGTCGTGGCGGCAAAGAACTCGTTGGCTGTTTCCGGATATGCACCAAGATCAGTTAAAAGAGCAGTGACTGATTATGGGGGCAGTTCAAAAGAACAAGTACAAGAAATGGTAAGAATTTTATTAGATCTAAAAGTATTACCCCCAACAGATGCTGCTGACGCATTGGCAGTTGCTATCTGTCACTTGAATGCTCGTGAATTTCTGAATTTAAATTTCCAAGAGTAATAAAATTGATAACTGCTTTAGAAGGTATACTAGCCGGAAAAGGTCTTTCATGGGCCGATGTTCAAGTTGGAGGCGTGACGCTTAGAGCTAACGTACCTGAATCCTCTATTTCTAATCTCGGTATGATTGGAGATAATCTGAAGCTATTCACATCCTTGCAAGTAAGAGACGACGGGATTTCTCTCTATGGTTTCGCGAGTGAAGATCACAGGCAGGCTTTTGAAACACTTATAGGAGTAAGTGGGATTGGTCCCAGGCTAGCGCTAGGTATTTTATCTTCTTTATCCACTAAAGAACTAGCTCATGCAATAATTTCGGGCGACTCTGGAGTTTTTAAACCGGTTCCAGGCGTGGGTACTAAAACTGCTAGTCGGATAGTTCTCGAATTAAAAGATAAAATAGACTGGGAGCCTTCGTCTGATTATAAACCGGCTGACAATGAAGATTTGATTGAAGCTCTGACAGCTCTGGGATATACCTTACAGGAAGCAAGAAATGCAGCCGACTCTTTGACTGACGCATCGTCCAAATCATTAGAAGAGAAGGTTATACTTAGTCTTCAATCTATGGATGGGTAAAAAATTGGAAACTGATTTTGATAATTGGGCAGATATTTACGACTCCATCTATGCTTATGTAAAAGAAGATATTAGTTTTTATCGTGAATTTGCAAAGAAGTGCAGTGGCCCAGTACTTGAATTAGGATGTGGTACAGGTCGGGTATCGATTCCTGTTGCCGAAACTGGGGTAGAAATATATGGGTTAGATTCGTCTGATGCGATGTTAGAAGTTGCACGTCGTAAGGCTGATAGCCAATCGCTCAATAATATTTACTTAAAAAAAGGGGATATGCGAACTTTTGATCTCCAGAAAACTTTTAATCTGGTTTATATACCTTTTAGAGGATTTTTGTCATTACTGAATGTCGAAGATCAACTGTCGTCACTAGCCTCGATAAAGAAACACATCGGACCTGAAGGATTATTTGTATTTAATATATTCGTACCAGACCTTGATATGTTAGTTCAACCTGGAGATTCAGCGTATCATCTAAGAGACGTATATGATACTCGTTCTGATCAACGATTTATCATTTGGCATCAAAGTGAATACGATAACCATAATCAAATTATGAGTGCTCGAATTATTGTCGATCAAGTAGATAATGTCGGTTCAGTAACGGACAGGTTCTACCGAGATTTTAAACTGAGATATATTCACCGTTGGGAGATGCAACATCTTTTGACAATTGCTGGTTTTGAGGTGGTAGATATTTTTGGTGATTTTGGGAATGGCGCCTTTGACGATACGAGTGAAGAGATGATCTGGGTTGCACGCCCAATCAATTAAACTGATTCGGTGGGGTTTGTTCTTACCGTGTTCAGTATAACTATCTATTTCAATCTAACATCGTTATAAGTTACAAAAGGTAATAACTTACTGTGTATGTGTTTTTGGAGGAGAAGATATGTTAATAACGAATAGTCGTTTCCAATTCAGTGGTTTTGTTTTTGCTATCCTATTATTAGTGTCCTTAGCATGCGGAGAATCTTTAGAGAAATCGAACCTACAGGAACAAGGCACTTCTGTCAAAGTCATAGGCCCAGATACAGTATCCATCTCTTCTTCCGATAAAACGAATGTTGATGAAATAGAAAAAACTACTCCTTCTTTTACATCAGACCAAATTGTTGAGGCTTATGAATCTATTCTTGGAGAAATTTATTCAACATCCTTACCTTCAATTGTACGTATAGAAATTTCAAGAAGCATGTCTTCTAATCAATCTAATTTAGATTCGATACCTCCTCAGTTTCGTAGATTTTTCAATCCAAACGATGTGCCCAGGAGAAATGTTCCAAATGGACAAGGATCAGGTTTTGTATGGACTGCTAATGGACACATAGTAACTAACCATCATGTAGTTGATGGAGCAGATCGGATTAAAGTAATTTTTTCAGAAGGTACGGAATATAATGCCACTATTTTGGGTAGCGATGCTACCGCTGATATAGCAGTACTTAAAATAGATTCACCTGATACTGATTTTATACCGCTTTCGCTAGGAGATAGTTCCAGCGTTAAAGTTGGACAACTGGCCATAGCTATCGGAGCACCTTTTGGTCAGGAATTTACTATGACCACAGGAATAATAAGTGCTCTTGGAAGAACTATACCTAGTGCAGGTACTCCTTTTGCTAACCCGGAAGTCATACAGACGGATGCCCCGATAAATCCCGGTAATTCAGGAGGGCCATTGTTTGACAGACATGGTAACGCAATAGGGATTAATTCACAGATTGCTAGCAGGAGTGGTTCCAGTGCTGGTGTAGGATTTTCAGTACCTATTGATACAGCAAAACGTATAGTCCCTGAACTTATAGAAATCGGAAAATATACATATTCTTATCTTGGTATACAGGGGATAGATTTAAGGCCTGATATGGCTTTAGCAAAGGGATTAGATAGAACTACAAGAGGAGTCCTGGTGATAAGCACTTTGGATGACAACGGTCCTGCAGCTAGAGCAGGTATAATTCCTAACGATGAAGTTGTTCAAATAGAAGGACAGCGTTATCCTGTTGGTGGAGATGTGATTACTTCTGTTGAGGGTAGCCAAATAACAGGAATGGCGGATCTTTTGACATATCTTACAAATGAAACTCGCCCTGGGGATAAAATATCATTTGAGATTATCAGACGTGATGGAAACAAAGCCAAATTGGATGTAATACTTGGAGTGCGCCCAACCTAAAAAGAAATCAAGATACTGATCTTTCTTTATGTATTTCGTGTAGAATTTACAAATCAATCGTGCGGTAGGATATATGTCAGATTTTAGTTTAGTTGCTGATTTTAAACCTACTGGTGATCAGCCTCAGGCTATTGATAACTTATCAAAGGGTATCCAAAAAGGATCCCGACATCAGACACTACTCGGAGTTACTGGTAGTGGCAAGACTTTTACAATGGCAGGGGTAATAGAGCACGTACAGAGACCTGCTTTGGTTATTGCTCACAATAAAACTCTTGCCGCCCAACTAGCTACTGAATTCAAGGAATTCTTCCCTGAAAATGCAGTGGAATATTTTGTAAGTTACTATGATTACTACCAGCCAGAAGCTTATGTTCCAAGGACCGATACTTACATTGAGAAAGAAGCAGATATAAATGAACAGCTTGATAAACTTCGACATTCCGCTACAAGGGCTTTATTAACTCGACGGGATGTTCTTATAGTAGCATCAGTATCTTGTATTTTTGGACTCGGTTCACCTGAAGAATACCTGAGCTTTGTTTGTTCAATTTCAATAGGACAGCAACTTAGCAGGAACAGTTTAATTCGCCAGCTTGTAGATATGCAATATGAGAGGAACGACTTTGATATTTCTAGAGGTAAATTCAGGGTAAGAGGGGATACTTTAGAGATTATTCCTGCTTATGAAGACGAAATGGCTGTAAGGGTTGAATACTGGGGTGATGAGATTGAAAGAATTGTACAGATCGATCCTTTAACTGGTGAAATGCTAGGTGAAATAGATAAGGTAGAAATATACCCGGCCAAACACTTTGTCACATCTGAAGAAAAATTGGCTTCAGCGTTAGAATCTATCCATGATGAGCTCTATGAACATTTGTCATATCTAAGAAATGAAGGAAAATTGGTAGAAGCACAAAGATTGGAATCTCGTACTAGGTATGACTTAGAAATGTTGAGAGAGACAGGCTATTGTGCTGGAGTTGAAAATTATGCCAGGCATTTATCAGGTCGAAAACAAGGTAGCACTCCTCATACGCTACTAGACTATTTCCCTGAAGATTGTTTGATTTTTGTGGATGAGTCTCATATGACACTTCCTCAAATAAGAGCGATGTATGGCGGAGACAGGTCGAGAAAGCAGGTTCTTGTTGAACATGGATTTAGATTACCGTCCGCTCTTGATAACAGGCCTCTTAACTTCAATGAATTTCAAAATTATGTGAGGACAGGTGTGTACGTTTCTGCTACTCCGGGGTCCTACGAATTAGAAAATTCAGATAATATAATTGAACAACTTATCAGACCGACGGGACTTGAAGATCCTGATATTGAGATAAAGCCTACGCATGGTCAAATTGATGATCTTCTTTATCAGATACGTAGCAGGTCTGAACGTGATGAACGATGTTTGGTAACTACATTGACTAAACGTATGGCAGAGGAATTATCAGATTATCTTCTTGATGCGGGTATAAAAACCCACCATCTTCATTCTGAAATAGATACTTTAGAGAGAAGCGAGGTTTTAAGGGATTTGAGGTTAGGAATTTATGATGTGGTAGTTGGTATAAATTTACTCAGGGAAGGTTTAGATTTACCTGAAGTTAGCTTGGTGGCAATCATTGATGCTGACAAAGAGGGATTTTTAAGATCATCTACCGCTTTGACTCAGACTATAGGGAGAGCAGCAAGGCATATTGAAGGACACGTAATCATGTACGCTGACTCTATTACAAGATCGATGAAGATAGCTATCGATGAAACCAAAAGAAGGAAAAGGATACAAAGGCACTATAACCAACAAAATAACATTACACCTCAAGGTATACGTAAAGCAATTCATGATATAACAGAGCGGGTCAAAGAGGTTGTAGATACGGAAAAATCATCAATTGATGTAGAACATATGAACATTGAACAGGTCGAAGATCTCATCGTTGACTTGGAAATACAAATGCAGAAAGCCTCAAAGGATCTACAATTTGAAACAGCAGCATTATTGAGAGATCAGATTGTGGATCTGAAGAATTATTTCACAGAAGATCCAGTCAAACTTTAATAGTTAAATTTACACTTTGAATTATTCTATATTATTATTTATGCATTCTTATCTAAAGTAAATTAAGGGTATCTAAAAAACTGGGTTGAGGTGCTAGCATTGATTCCAACAAATATTCAAGACATCTATAAATCACTTGATTGGCGTTCGATAGGTCCATATAGGGCGGGAAGAGTTGTTGCGGTTGCGGGTGACCCAGTCAACAAACAGGTATTCTACTTTGGATCTGTTGGAGGAGGACTTTGGAAAACAGCAGACGGGGGCACATACTGGCAAAACATTTCTGATGGATATTTCAATACTGCTTCTGTGGGAGCACTGGATGTTTCAAAATCTGATCCAAACGTTATATATGCAGGCATGGGAGAAGCATGTATACGAGTAGATGTAACTCATGGAGATGGTGTGTATCGATCTGTTAATTCAGGTGAATCATGGTCTCACCTGGGACTTGAAGATACCAGGCATATTTCGAGATTACGAATTCATCCTGATGATCCAGATACTGTGTATGTTGGGGCACTTGGAAATGCATTTGCTCCTAATAAGCAAAGAGGAGTTTTCCGTTCTTACGATGGGGGGCAAAACTGGACAAATGTATTGTATAAAAGTGAATTTGCAGGTATCGCAGATTTATCAATGGATCCTAATAATCCACGTATTTTGTTTGCATCTATGTGGCAAGCACAGCGATCGTTTTGGTACATGAATAGCGGTGGACCTGACAGTGGATTATATAGGAGTTTTGACTCGGGAGATACCTGGATTAACCTTTCTTCACGGACCGGTCTTCCAAAAGGTGTTTTAGGCAGGATAGGAATCGCCTCTTCAGGTGCGAAGCCTGGTCGTATTTGGGCTTTAATTGAAGCAGAAGACGGTGGTTTGTTTCGGTCGGATAATGGTGGGGAATCTTGGGAAAGAATAAACGATAGCGAAGATATTCGTGCCCGATCTTGGTATTACACACACATCTTTGCAGATCCTAAAGATGAAGATACAGTTTATATACTTGCTCCAGATATGTTGCGTTCTATTGATGGGGGGAATACTTTTACGAAGGTTAGTATGCCTCATTCTGATCAACATGATCTTTGGATCGATCCTTCTGATACATTAAGAATGATTCAAGGAAACGATGGTGGTGCCTGTGTTAGCTTCAATGGGGGAGATAGTTGGAGTTCGACCTATAATCAACCGACTTCACAATTTTACTCTGTCGCAGTTGATAATCAGGTTCCATACCGGATTTATGGGGCCCAACAGGATAATAGTGCGGTAAGTATACCAAGCAGATCTTCAAAAGGAATGATTCCCTGGGATGATTGTTACACTATTGGACTTTCTGAAAGCGGGAAGGTTGCTGTAAATCCTGTAAATTCAAATATAGTTTATTCCTCATATCCCGGTGGCACACTCATGAGATATGATCATAATAGTGGCCAAGTAAGAGTTATCATGGTTTGGCCTGAGTATTACCAAAATTCCCCACCCAAAAATAATAAATATAGATTTGGATGGGAATTTCCGATAGTAATATCCACTCATGATCCAAATATCCTTTATACCACTGGCAATATTGTATTCAAATCGATTGATGAAGGTACTACATGGGAACCGATTAGTCCTGATTTGACAAGAAATGATGTTACGAAACAGGAATTATCTGGTCCTATAACATCTGAGGGTCCTTGGGCTGAGATTTACTGCACTATATACGCTTTTGCAGAGTCTCCAATAACTCCTGGGTTATTTTGGGCTGGTACAGATGATGGTTTGGTTTATGTTTCTCAAGATGGTGGTGATAATTGGGATGAGGTTACTCCAAATGGTTTGCCAGAATGGACACTAATTAGTGTAATTGAACCTTCTCATTATGATGATGGAGTTGCCTATATAGCCTGCACTGGATACAAGCTAGGCGATACAGAAGCTTATATATATAAAACTTCTGATTGTGGTAAAAATTGGGAACTAGTAATAGATGGAATAAGGGAAAATGATTTTGTTCGGGTTATTCGAGAGGATCCTGAGAAGGAAGGGTTACTGTATATAGGTTCTGAGACAGGTATTTATATATCTGATAATAACGCAAAGTACTGGCATAGCTTCCAGCTAAATTTACCTGTTTCACCAATATACGATATTGCTATTAAAGATTCAGATTTAATTGTTGCAACACATGGCAGGTCTTTTTGGATACTTGATGATATCAGTCCAATTCGTAAATTTGGTATCGAAGGATTTTTACCAACTACTCAGTTATCAAAACCAAGGAATACTATTAGGTTAGTGATGCAGGCAGGATCTATTATTGAGTCTTGGCCCGGTAAGCATTACATGAGCAATATTTTGGGAGCTCCTGCTGCCTGGCTTGAGACAAAGTCAGTAGCCGGGAAAACAGTAAAGACTGGATTGACGGCTGGAATGAATCCCGAAGAAGGAGTTGCTATAGATTTTGTGCTCGATAAACAAGAGGACGATAAAGTAGTGGTAGAAATTCGGGATGAAAATAACCAGGTGGTTAGAAGATTCTCATCAACTAATCCAAGCAAAGACAAATTACTTTGTAAACCGGGATTAAATCGATTTTACTGGGATCTTAGATACACTGATTACCATGAATTGCCTGATGAGGCTGGAGGCGCTAGTCCTTTTGGAGCGAAAATAATGGCGCCTTTGGTAGAACCTGGCAAATATAAAATCCTATTAATATGTGGCAGTAATAAGTTGGAAGAATCTTTTGAGATATTACTAGATCCTAGATCAGAAGCATCAAATGAAGATATAAAAAAACAGGTGGACTTACAGAAGCGTATCGGTGATAAGTATCAAGAAACAACAGAGATAGTGTTACAAATCAGAAGATTAAAGAAGCAACTTACTGAATGGGAAAATAAAATCACCAAAATAGGTGAACAGCCAGAGTTTTCTGAAAAATCTACGAATATTCAATCCAACCTATTGGATATAGAAAATGAGATTGTCCCATTTCGATCAGCTGGACCTCAGCCTTTGGGTATACCAGTCGGTTTATATGCAAAGCTGAAAGAACTTTCAGGCGTAGTGGGAAGTGCCGACTCTATTCCAACGATGTCTTCTTATCAATTATTTGATGATCTTTCAAATCGGTTAGAGACCCAATTTGAATTGTACAAAGCAATTATAGAGGATCAAATGCCAACCTTTACTGAGAAGTTGAAAAGGGCAAATATACCATATATTGCGTACTAATTGATTAGTGACTTTTTATAGTCTTTCTAAAGGTTTTGTTTAATTTGGGTAGCAACTTTGACAGAAAATCCGTTTAATGAGGATATTTCTTCTATAGACGCTTTTTTGATTCCTGCGGTTGATCCAAAAGTTTTTAGAAGCAAATTTCTACGTTTAGGCCCAATTCCAGCGATTTTATCAAGAGTTGAAGATATTGATTTTATTGATCTACGGTTTCGGTGAAATGTCACCGCAAATCTGTGTGCTTCATCCCTTGCACGTTGAACTAGGAATAGAGCTTTTGAATTTCTTGGTAGCACGATAGGATCTGGATTTTCAGGTATAAAAAGTTCTTCTTCCTCTTTTGCCAGGCTGGCTAATGGTATTTCGTCTATACCTAGCTCCAATAATACTTGTATGGCTGTACCCAAATGGCCTTTACCGCCATCTATTAATACTAAATCCGGGATAAATTTCCATTTATCGGTTTTGAGATCAATTTTATTCAATGGCAGAGAATCATTAACGTTAGTTTTTTGAAAATGTCGAAATCTCCTTGATAGCATTTCCTTCATCATTGAATAATCATCTATGCCTTCGACAGACTTGATTATGAATTTTCGATAATCAGACTTTTTGGGCTTACCATTTTCAAAAACTACCATACTGCCTACTGGACTGGTCCCGTGTGTGTTGGATATGTCATAGCATTCAATACGATATGGAGGATGAGGTAAACTTAAGAATTCTTGGAGTTCCCCAATTCCTTCTTCAAAATTCGCTTTAGGGTCGACGCTTAAACGTTTTTGTTTTAGACCTTCTACTGCGTTATTTTGAGCCATTTGTACAAGTTTATGTTTTGTGCCACGTACCGGCACCGAAATTTGAACTTTGGCACCGCGTTTGTGTTGAAGCCAGGATCTAGTTAATTCGATATCCTCAATGACAAAGCCGGATACAATTGAACTGGGTACGAAAGGATTTGAGCTGTAAAATTGTTCTATAAATGCTTGAATAATATTGCTGTCAGATGAACCTTTAACTCCAGACATCAAAAAATGTTCCCGTCCAACCATCTTACCTTCTCTTATGGTAAATATTTCTATCCATGCCTCGCTGTTTTCTTTTGCTAAACCAAGGACATCGATACTCTCTTTATTGATATTTGATACTTTTTGAATAGTATTCACCTGTTCTATAGACTGGATTTGATCTCTTAGGGTCGCGGCTTTTTCGAAATCGAGATTATCCGCTGCATAATTCATTTGTGTAGAGATCTGTTTCTTAACAGCAGAGGTTTTCCCCCTCAAGAAAAGGCTTACTTGATCGATCACTTTTCCGTATCCTATTTGATCAACCGCTCCAATGCATGGGCCAACACATCTGTTGATATGATAGTCGAGACAAGGATGTGGATCTTTACCAGTAATTGTTTTTGTACATGATCTATAAGGGAAGAGTTTTTTCAATAGTTTAAGAGTTTTCCTGATACTATGAGCACTTGCATATGGACCAAAGTATTTGGCCCCATCATTTGTAACATGACGGGTTATATATACCCTAGGGAAGGTTTCTGTGGTATCTATTTTTATAAACGGATAGGTTTTGTCGTCTTTAAGTCTAATATTGAACGGAGGCTTGTGTTTTTTTATGAGGGTTGATTCGAGTAATAGGGCCTCGTCTCCCGACTCAGTGACAATGAATTCAAAGTTACTAACTTTTGACATCAAAGTTTTTACTTTGTAATGTAATTTGTCTTTATGATAGAAATATGTTCTAAGACGATTCCTTAAATTTACCGCTTTCCCAATGTAGAGTACCTTATTATTATGTGTGAAAATATATACTCCAGGTTTAATAGGGGCAGTTTTTAAACGGGACTTTAATGTTGAAAGGGCAACAACGTTTTCGGTCATAATTGCAACATCCCTGATAGCAAGTACCATTTATATATTTAATTATATGAGGCATCTATACCCCTGTTATGGTTGCTATAAATCAGTACTGAGAACTTTAATTTTAGGTGAAATTAGCCTTAGTTGCCAATTGTAAAGTTTAGTATTCCTATAGCCAGAAAGATAATTGAAGATAAAGTCCCAATGCGTATCAGTTCCATCTTTAAATAAGGGTATTCGGCAGGTATCAGTTTTGAAGTTCTCGCTGTTTTGAGAACGGGTTGATTAGTATTGGAAGATTTTGATGTGCTGGTTACCAATGGGCGATTTGTTTTTTCAGACTGATCTTCATTGTCTTTTCTTTGAGTCGGCGCTGCCTGAAATTGCCGAGGAGCACGGTTACCTCTTTTCCGCTTTTCCCTCGTTTTTGATTGTCGGGCCGCGGCCTTTTGGTTTTTGTTAGGCATAGTTTGTTGTCTCCGGTATCAGTTTGAAGTTTATTATTGTCGTTAATAGTATGTTCACATTATACGTCTTATAAGGATCTCAACAAATCACTATATGACGATAAGAATTCGTTTCTATTCTACAGGATTTTAGTCTTTCGGACTAATTTTGACTCGAATTAGATTTAATACTTTACGGTGTTTAAGCTCTTGGATGAGAATTTTGATAGCTTGTCCTAACATGTTCGTCTGTAAGGTGAGTGTAAACTTGAGTTGTTGTTATACTTGAATGGCCTAACAATTCTTGGACATGTCTTAAAGGTGCTCCTCCTTTAAGTAAATGAGTTGCGAAACTATGTCTTAAAATATGGGGGCTAATTTCAGTATTGATACCCGCATGAATTGCGCGTTTTTTTAGAATGAACCAGAAGCCTTGCCGTGTAAGCCTGGTTCCTTTTTTATTTAAGAAAAGATGTTTATATGATTTTTGAGATAGCATTATGGGACGTATTTCGTTTATGTAAAAACTTAAAATATCTACTGCTTCGCTATGAATTGGTACAATTCGTTCTTTAGACCCCTTTCCCATGCACCGTATGTATCCTTGCACAAGGTCAATATCGTCTAAATCGAGATTAATTAATTCACTTATACGAATACCACTCGCATAAAGAATATGGATCATGCAACTGTCTCTGATATCTTCTGGACGATTACGATTTTTTGAATCTAAAAGTTTATCTATTTCGTTCACTGACAAAGCTTTGGGTAGGGTTCTGCCAGTTCTTAGTGAATAGATATTTTTTGCAGGATCATCTTGGATTACTCCTTCATCAATCAGAAAAGAAAAAAAAGATCTAATAGTAGCTATTTTTCTTGCCAGGCTGGTGATTGCATAGCCTTTTAATTCAAGATTTGATTTGAATTGAGCAATATGCGTAGAATTTACCAAGACCCAATTAGTATGATCCAGGTCGAAATCTTTTGTACTCAAAAAATGGCAAAACTGGTATAAATCGCTTCTATACGCGGACAAAGTGTTTGATGATAATCCACGTTCTACTGATAAGTAGTTTATGAAAAGATTGACCTGAGCATCCATGGACGAATCCTAACATCTATGGGAGCTAAATTGGTATGAGTAACAGGATGTAAAATGCGTAAAATTGTGTTGTAGAATATTTTGTGGAGGTGCGTTTTTCCTTGACGGTTGAGTCGTACAGCAATAAACTTTCGTTAACAAGGTTATAAAACATGATCGAAATAGATATAAGCCCATTCCTGTTATCAACCAATTTCATTTCTAACATTACACTTAGCTGGCATGGGTTATTTAGTTTTATTGCAGTTGCGAGCGCAGTGATTCTAGTTGCCCGATGGGCACCTCTCAGGCAAATTGATCCAGATGTTATCCTCTCGATAGCAATCTGGGGGATTATAGGAGGTGTAATAGGAGCTCGATTCGTTCATGTGATTGATAATTGGGGCCCAATATATTCTCAAAGGCCAGAACAAATTATTCAGATTTGGACGGGTGGGATAGGAGTTTGGGGTGGTATTTTAGGTGGGTTTATTGCTGCTGCAGGATATGCTTTAATATTTAAGCACCCTGTTGGTTTGATATCTGACTTAACTGCTCCTGCAATGCTTTATGTACAATCAATCGGTCGGCTTGGAGACATTGTAAACGGAGAACATTGTTCTACAGCGACTGATTTCTTTTTTGGATTTACCTGGACACATCAGCTTAGTGCTGCCCGCTCATGTTCAGATGGATGGCTAAATGAATCTGTACACCCAGCAGTTGTCTACGAAATGATATGGAATATTCTTTCGTTGGCAATTATCTGGCAACTTAGGGGTAGATTGAAACCAGATGGAATGCTTTGGACCTTATACCTTGCTTTGTATTCTGCTGGCAGGTTTGTAGTGAGTTTTTTCAGGATGGACCCAGTTTGGGCGTTTGGTATGCAGGAAGCGCAATATATAGCGCTTCTTGTGTTGGCTATTACGGTACCTTTGCTAATAATCAAAGCCAGGTTAACTGATAGGGTAGAGGATACACCTCTTGTAATAGAAAGTGGCAGTCGCGCGGAGCGAAGAAGAAAAAGCAGGTGATAAATTCACCTGATAGACGTAGGGCGTAGATCAAGTATTTTTAATTCAGGTTTTTTTATACCGCCCCAATCATTCATTCCTATGTTATAAACCACATCGACGTGTTCATTTAGATTAGGTTGTTTATTTCCCTGTTTGAATGCAATTCCATCCCATATCTTATTCTCATGACTTAATTTTAGTTTAAGGTGATTTTTGCTACGTCCAACCAGTCTTGAATCTACAACACGCATTTTTCTAGTTAGCATAATTGGTTCAGGGTTATCTTTCCCGAAAGGTTTTAGAGAGTCGATAAAGTCAAAATCTTCTGAGTTAAATAAGGAAGGAGAAATTTCACAGTCTATGGTAATAATTGGAGGTTTGGGATCCTGTGATTGGGTTGAAAGGATGTTTTTGATCATCTCTGATTTTAAAGCGGACAGGTCTGTTATAGGTACAGAGAAGCCTCCCGCCGCATGATGTCCGCCATAGTGGATTAATCTTGATTGTACCTTTTCCAATGCCTCAAAAACGTTAAATTCCGGGATACTCCTCACACTAGCTCGTGCTACCGTATCTCTAATTGACATTGCTACCACAGGCTTATGGTATGTTTCCGAAAGTCTATTTGCCACTAAGCCAATAATCCCAGGCATCCAGTCAGTGTGTTCAACAAATAATATTGGTGATTCGTCATCGGAATTTTCTATTTGCTCTATAGCTTGTTTTGTTGCCAGTTCTGACAGTTTACGGCGTTGAGTGTTATTTAGTTCAAGCTCTTGACATAGTGTTTCAGCTTCTTCTACCGATTCGGCTAGAAGAAGTTCCAAACTGGTTTTAACATCTCCAACACGTCCTGATGCGTTTATCCTCGGGACTATACCAAACGAAACCGCTTCGACGTCGATTTTATTATCAGTAAGACCAAGGCTCCTGATTAAAACCTTGAGCCCAAGATGGTTTGTATTGCTTAGGCCTTCTAGTCCAGATTTGACAATATATCTGTTTTCGTCGGTCAAAGGTCCTACGTCAGCTATAGTACCCAGAGCAGCTATTTCTAGAAGATCTTCTGGTCTGTTTTTGTTAAGAGATTCCCACAAAGCCTCGACAAATTTATAAGACAATCCAGCACCTGTGAGACCCAAATGTGGGTACTTTGATATTGACCTATAAGGATTTATAATAGCTGATGCTTCAGGTACTGTGTCAGATGTTTGGTGGTGATCTGTGATGATAGTATTGA